>Ga0310834_100226_pt1 | contig 86337 bp, 86 predicted proteins | sample SM_ome_2_FD_201314 | JGI IMG/M metagenome (GOLD analysis project Ga0310834, IMG submission 201314) | Sorghum-adapted microbial communities enriched on stacked mutant (SM) sorghum from Joint BioEnergy Institute, Emeryville, California... ...
CGCTGGTGGTGGTCGGCGACGGCGACGGCACGGTCGGCGTCGGCTACGGCAAGGCCAAGGAGGTGCCGGCGGCCATCGCCAAGGGCGTGGAGGAGGCCAAGAAGCACTTCTTCAAGGTCCCCCGGGTGGCGGCGACCATCCCGCACCCGGTGCTGGGCGAGGACGCGGCCGGCAAGGTGCTGCTCAAGCCGGCCAGCCCCGGTACCGGCGTGATCGCCGGTGGTCCCGTCCGGGCCGTGCTGGAGTGCGCGGGCATCCACGACGTGCTCTCCAAGAGCCTCGGCTCGTCGAACCCGATCAACATCGTGCACGCGACGGTGGCGGCGCTGCGCAAGCTGGAGTCGCCCGAGCAGGTCGCGGCGCGGCGTGGTCTGCCGGTGGAGGACGTCGCCCCGGCGGCGATGCTGGCCTCCCGGGCCGGAGTGGGGGTGTAGTCCCGTGGCGAAGCTGAAGGTCACCCAGGTCAAGTCCCAGATCGGGGCCAAGCAGAACCAGCGGGACACCCTGCGGTCGCTGGGCCTGCGGCGGATCAACGATGTCGTGGTGAAGGAGGACCGCCCCGAGTTCCGGGGGATGATCTTCACGGTCCGACACCTTGTCACCGTGGAGGAGGTCGAGTAATGGCGATCAAGGTCCACCACCTTCGCCCGGCGCCCGGTGCGCACACCCCAAAGACCCGGGTCGGTCGGGGTGAGGGCTCGAAGGGGAAGACCGCCGGCCGCGGTACCAAGGGCACCAAGGCCCGCCACCAGGTTCCCGCGTGGTTCGAGGGTGGTCAGATCCCGATCCACATGCAGCTGCCCAAGCTCAAGGGCTTCCGGAACAAGTTCAAGGTCACCTACCAGGTGGTGAACCTCGACCGGCTGGCGGAGCTGTTCCCCGAGGGCGGCCAGGTCGGCCCGGACGAGCTCGTGGCCGCAGGCGCGGTCCGCAAGGGCCAGCCGATCAAGGTGCTGGGCAACGGCGACCTGGGCGGGGTGCGCCTGCAGGTGTCGGCGCACGCGTTCAGCGAGTCCGCGGTCCAGAAGATCACCGCGGCGGGTGGCTCGACCACCACACTGTGAGCGCGGTGCCGTACGGTCAGTTCCGCGCAGCTTGCGGAGCGGAATCTGCGAGCAGCGCGCCACTGGCCGTACGGCACCGGCCATTCGGCGCTGCGATGAGGCAGCCCGACCTGACCGGAGACCCCATCGACTGTTAGAGTCAGCCTTCCATAGCGTGCCGTAACTGGCGTGCCGCGCCTGGCACCGCCGTTATCGGCCAGACCCACACCCTCACACGGACCGATCTTCGGCCCCGCCCCGCGCAGGAGGAAGAACCTTGCTCTCCGCCTTTCTCAGTGCGTTCCGGACGCCTGACCTGCGCAAGAAGCTGCTGTTCACGCTGGGCATCATCGCGATCTACCGGCTCGGGGCCACGCTGCCGAGCCCGGGCGTGTCGTTCGACAACGTCCAGCGATGCATCGAGCAGGCTCAGGGTGCGGACAGCACCGGAGTCTTCACGCTGCTGAACCTCTTCTCAGGTGGGGCGCTGCTGCAGCTGTCGGTCTTCGCGCTCGGCATCATGCCGTACATCACGGCGAGCATCATTCTGCAGCTGCTCACCGTGGTGGTGCCGCGCCTCGAGCTCCTCAAGAAGGAGGGGCAGTCCGGGCAGGCGAAGATCACGCAGTACACGCGGTACCTGACGCTGGGCCTGGCCGTGCTCCAGTCGTCGGCCTTCGTGGCGCTCGCGCGGACCGGTCAGCTGTTCGGGGGCGCCTGCACGGTGCCGGTGATCCCGGAGAACACCGAGCTCGGGCTCCCGCTCACCCTGGTCACCCTGGTGATCACCATGACCGCCGGCACCGGCGTGGTCATGTGGCTGGGTGAGCTGATCACCGACCGGGGCGTCGGCAACGGGATGTCCGTCCTGATCTTCACCTCGATCATCGCCCGCCTCCCCAGCGAGGGCTGGCAGATCAAGGAGAACCGGGGCTGGGCGACCTTCCTGGGCATCGTCGCGATCGCGATTCTCGTGATCTTCTTCGTGGTGTTCATGGAGCAGGCCCAGCGGCGCATCCCGGTGCAGTACGCCAAGCGGATGATCGGCCGGCGGATGTACGGTGGGACCTCGACCTACATCCCGCTGAAGGTCAACCAGGCCGGTGTGATCCCCGTGATCTTCGCCTCGTCGCTGCTCTACCTGCCGCAGCTGATCGTGGGCTTCATGGACCCGAACAACCCGGGCCGGGTCGGTCGGTTCATCAACGAGTACATCATCAACCCGCAGCACTGGGTGAACATCACGCTGTTCTTCGTCCTGATCGTGGCGTTCACCTACTTCTACGTCGGGATCACCTTCAACCCGACGGACATCGCGGACAACATGAAGCGGTACGGCGGCTTCGTCCCGGGTATCCGGCCGGGCAAGCCGACGGCGGACTACCTGGGCTTCATCCTGAGCCGCATCACCCTGCCGGGCTCGCTCTACCTCGCCGTCATCTCGGTGCTGCCGAACCTGTTCATCAACCTGGCCGGCGGAAACCTGCAGAACTTCCCGTTCGGCGGCACGGCCGTACTGATCATGGTTGGCGTGGGGCTGGAGACGGTCAAACAGATCGAGAGCCAGCTCATGCAGCGCAACTACGAAGGCTTCCTGCGGTGATCCGCGCCAGGCGCCTCGCGGGCGAGGGCCTGGGTCCCGGGTTCACCGATCGGCCCGGCCGTCGGGGCTTATACCCGGCGCCGGGTACAGGATGAGCCGGCCGGCGCGCACCGCGATCATCGCCACACCTAGCGTGGTCGCCCACGACCGGCGTGGGCGGGCGTGGCAGAGTGCGAGGCGATGAGCGTGAGGCGTCGGAACAGACAGCACATACAGAAGCCGTCGCGACGCGGCCGGACGGGGTGGCGTCCGCGGCGGACCGGACGGGTGGCAAGTCAGAGATCGGCGGGTACGCCGAGGCGTCGGAGGGGTGGTGGTCCCATGAGGCTCGTTCTGGTGGGACCTCCCGGCGCGGGCAAGGGTACCCAGGCCGAGTTCATCGCGGCTCACCTGTCGGTACCGAAGATCTCGACCGGGGACATCTTCCGGGCCAACCTCGCCCAGGGCACGCCGCTGGGCCTGGAGGCCAAGCGCTACATGGAGGCCGGTCAGCTCGTCCCGGACGAGGTGACGATCAACATGGTGCGGGCGCGCCTGGCCGAGCCGGACGCCGCCCACGGCTTCCTGCTCGACGGGTTCCCGCGCACGCTGCCCCAGGCCACCGCCCTCGACAAGATGCTGGCGGACATGGGCGTGGCGCTGGACGTGGTCCTCGAGCTGATCGTCGACAACGACGAGGTGATCCGGCGACTGTCGGGCCGGCGGACCTGCCGCAACTGCGGCAAGATCTGGCACGAGGTCTTCGACCCGCCGTCGCGGCCCGGCGTGTGTGACCGGTGCGGCGGTGAGCTGTACCAGCGCGACGACGACAAGCCCGAGACGGTGGCCGAGCGCCTGCGCGTCTACGCCCGGGACACCGCGCCCCTGATCGACTTCTACGGTGCCCAGGGCAAGCTCGTGGGCATCGATGCGACGGGTCCGGTGGAGGACGTGACCCAGCGGGCCAAGGACGCCCTGCGCCCGTACGGGGGCTAGGGCGCGAAGCGCCGGTATCGGGCTAGGGCGCGAAGCGCGCCAGTAAAGGGTCGGGCGCGAAGCGCCAGTATTGGGGGCTGGGACGCACCGCGCGAGCAGGCGGTGCGGTCGTCGGGCGCCCCGAGGGCCAGTCCGGCAGTCGCGAGCGAGAGAGAAGATGGTGGGCCGCCGTTCGCAGCACATTCAGTACAAGACGCCGGAGCAGATCGCGCGCATGCGCGCCGCCGGACTGGTGGTGGCCGAGGTGCTCGAACGGGTCAGCGGCGCCGCGATGCCCGGCGTCTCCACGGCCGACCTCGACCGGCTGGCTGAGGAGATCATCCGCTCGCACGGCGCCGTCCCGTCGTTCCTCGGCTACCACGGGTATCCGGCGACGCTGTGCACCTCGGTGAACAACCAGGTCGTGCACGCCATCCCCAGCAAGGAGCAGGTGCTGCGCGAGGGCGACCTGATCTCGATTGACGCCGGCGCCATCCTCGACGGCTGGCACGGCGACGCCGCGGTCACCGTGGCGGTCGGTGAGGTGGCGCCGGAGGTGGCCGCGCTGAAGCGGGCGGCCGAGGAGGCGCTGTGGGTCGGCATCGCGGCCGCGGCCGAGGGTGTGCGGTCGGGACGGGGCCGGCTCACCGACATCTCCCACGCGGTCGAGCGGTCGGTGCGCGCCTCGGGCCGGTACGGGATCGTCGAGGGGTACGGCGGCCACGGGATCGGCACCGAGATGCATCAGGACCCGCACGTGCTCAATTACGGCCGCCCCGGTCGGGGCCCGCGCCTGGTTCCGGGCCTGTGCCTGGCTATCGAGCCGATGATCACCCTGGGGTCGCCCCGCACCGTCGAGCTGGCCGACGGCTGGACCGTGGTGACCCGGGACGGGTCGATCGCCGCGCACGTCGAGCACACCGTGGCCCTCACCGAGGACGGCGCCTGGGTGCTCACCGCCCGCGACGGCGGGGCGGCTCGCCTCGGGGAGCTGCTCAGCTCGGCCGCCTCGGCCTAGGATCGTCTGGGCTTGAGCGCATCGTCCGGGCTTGAAGCATCGTTGGGCCTCAAAGAGCGTCTGGGGCCGTCATGGACCGGGGCACCGTCCCGTCCCGGCACCGGCGGCCCGGCCGGATCACCCTCCCGAGGTGGTTCGCCGGCCCCCGGGTGGCCCGGTTTGCCGCTGATGAACGGGTGAGCGTATAGTGGTCCGTGGCGCACGGCGTCGAGTCCGGCGTGCCCGTCAACCGTTCAGGCCAGCGCTTCCCTGGCGGTATGCGGAGCCGGACCTGCGGCTGGCGCGGGCGGACCCTCTCCCGCCTGCGAAAACGACGACGTGCACCGAGGGTGCGCCATAACGTCAGGTAGCGGAGGACATGCCCAAGAAGGACGGTGCCATCGAGATCGAGGGCCGCGTGATCGAGCCTCTGCCGAACGCTATGTTCCGGGTGGAGCTCGCGAACGGGCACAAGGTTCTGGCCCACATCAGCGGCAAGATGCGGCAGCACTACATCCGCATCCTGCCGGAGGACCGGGTGGTCGTCGAGCTGTCGCCGTACGACCTGACCCGGGGGCGAATCGTCTACCGCTACAAGTGACGCCCCTCTCTGACCACGATCTGACGCCTACCCCACTCGCCGGCCTCCGGAGTGCGGGGTCGGCCCGAGCATGAAGTTAGGCAGCCCCGTGAAGGTCAAGCCGAGCGTCAAGAAGATCTGCAACAAGTGCCGGATCATCCGGCGTCACGGCCGGGTCATGGTGATCTGCACCGACCCGCGCCACAAGCAGCGCCAGGGCTGAGTTCCGGCGGCCCGCAGCGCCACTGGCACGGGCGCGGGGCCTCGGGCGCAGGCCCGGTGCTGCACGACCACATCGTCCGCTCCAGCCGCGCGGACTCCCGGTAGCCGGGGCGTCGCGCGGATACCCCCGGTCGGAGGCCGGGGCCTCACCTGGGCCGGTGAGGGCGGGGCGGGCGCCACACCTCCGCGAACAGGCAAGGAGCACGCCCGCACATGGCACGTCTCGTCGGCGTCGACCTTCCGCGCGACAAGCGGATGGAGATCGCCCTCACGTACATCTACGGCATCGGCCGCACCAGGGCGAAGGAGACCCTCGCCGCCACCGGGATCAGCCCGGACAAGCGCGCCCGCGACCTCACCGATGAAGAAGTGGTGATGCTGCGCGACTTCATCGAGGCCAACTACAAGGTCGAGGGTGACCTGCGGCGCGAGGTGCAGGCCGACATCCGCCGCAAGATCGAGATTGGGTGCTACCAGGGACTCCGGCACCGTAAGGGCCTGCCCGTGCGCGGCCAGCGCACCCGCACCAACGCCCGTACCCGTAAGGGCCCCAAGAAGACGGTCGCCGGCAAGAAGAAGCCCGGCAAGAAGTAAGCCTGCGGGGGGCAGGCCCCCCGCATACCCCCGACCCGGCGAGGCCGTACGGAGGCTGGCGGCTTTCGTTCGGGGACGTGGGCGGGACCCAGACCAACCTGGGGGCGAGACCTGTGGGGGCCAAGCCCCCGCAAAACCCCCTAGACCAACCAGCCGCAGAGAAAGACATTACGGAGCGCACACGCTTATGCCACCGAAGGCTCGTACCGGACCCGGGGCCGCGGCCAAGAAGGTCCGCCGCAAGGAACGGAAGAACGTCGCGTACGGACAGGCGCACATCAAGAGCACCTTCAACAACACGATCGTCTCGATCACCGACCCGACCGGTGCCGTGATCTCGTGGGCCTCGGCCGGGCAGGTCGGCTTCAAGGGGTCGCGCAAGTCCACCCCGTTCGCCGCCCAGCTCGCCGCCGAGGCGGCCGCCCGTCGGGCCATGGAGCACGGCATGCGCAAGGTCGACGTCTTCGTCAAGGGTCCGGGCTCGGGCCGGGAGACGGCCATTCGGTCGCTCACCGCGGCCGGCTTGGAGGTCGGCACCATCTCCGACGTCACGCCGCAGCCGCACAACGGGTGCCGTCCGCCGAAGCGTCGCCGGGTCTGAGGGACAGGGATAGAAGGACATGGCTCGATACACTGGTGCCGACTGCCGCCGTTGCCGGCGCGAGAAGATGAAGCTCTTCCTCAAGGGCAGCAAGTGCGACGGGCCGAAGTGCCCGTTCGAGTCGCGGCCCTTCCCGCCCGGTCAGCACGGCCGGGGCCGGGCCAAGGAGAGCGAGTACATGCTGCAGCTGCGCGAGAAGCAGAAGGCGCGGCGGATCTACGGCGTCCTGGAGAAGCAGTTCCGCCGGTACTACGAGGAGGCCAACCGGCGCCCGGGCAAGACCGGTGAGGAGCTGCTCAAGATCCTGGAGTCCCGCCTGGACAACGTCGTGTACCGGGCCGGCTTCGCCCCGTCCCGGGACATGGCCCGGCAGCTCGTCAAGCACGGCCACTTCCTGGTCAACGGCCACAAGGTGGACATCCCCTCGTACCTGGTCAGCGAGCACGACATCATCCAGGTGCGCGAGTCCTCGGCCCAGCTCACCCCGTTCCAGGTCGCTCGGGCCACGGCCGGCCAGCGCAACGTTCCGGGCTGGCTGGAGCCGATCCCGAGCCAGCTGAAGATCCTGATCCACTCGCTCCCGAGCCGGGCGGCCATCGACACCCAGGTGCAGGAGCAGCTGATCGTGGAGTTCTACAGCAAGTAGCAGTAGCCGGGCCGTCTGCGGCGGCCCCTGGCGACGTTGCTCGCCGGCTGCCGGACGACCGGGGCCGGCGGGCGCCGGGCCGGGAACCACCGCAGGCGGCCACTCCGGTCGCGAGAGCTCACACGGCTCGCAGGACCTGAAGAAGGTCGCGACCCACGTAGGAACATTGGTCGGGCGTCATATGGCGGGCGCCCCGAACAAAGGAACACCGAAGTGCTCATCTCACAGCGACCGACTCTGACGGAAGAGCCGATCAGCGAGACCCGGTCCCGGTTCACCATCGAGCCCTTGGAGCCGGGCTTCGGCTACACGCTCGGCAACTCACTGCGGCGTACCCTGCTCAGCTCGATCCCCGGCGCGGCCGTCACCAGCATCAAGATCGATGGCGTGCTGCACGAGTTCACCACGATCCCGGGCGTCAAGGAGGACGTGGTCGAGCTCGTCATGAACGTCAAGGAGCTGTGCGTCAGCTCGGAGCACGACGAGCCGGTCTCGCTCTACCTGCGCAAGCAGGGCCCGGGCGAGGTGACCGCGGGCGACATCCAGCCGCCGGCCGGCGTGACCATCCACAACCCGGACCTCAAGCTCGCTACCCTGAACGCCAAGGGCCGTCTGGACATGGAGTTCACGGTCGAGCGGGGCCGGGGTTACGTGAGCGCGGCCCAGAACAAGCAGCCCGGCCAGGAGATCGGTCGGATCCCGGTCGACTCGATCTACTCGCCGGTGCTGCGGGTGACCTACCACGTCGAGGCGACCCGTGTTGAGCAGCGGACCGACTTCGACCGGCTGATCATCGACGTGGAGACCAAGCCCTCGATCACGCCGCGCACCGCCCTGGCCAGTGCCGGCTCCACCCTGGTCGAGCTCTTTGGTCTCGCCCGCGAGCTGGACGAGACCGCCGAGGGCATCGACATCGGCCCGTCGCCGCAGGACGCGCAGCTCGCCGCCGACTTGGCGCTGCCGATCGAGGAGCTCGATCTCACGGTCCGGTCGTACAACTGCCTGAAGCGGGAGGGCATCAACACCGTCGGTGAGCTGATCTCCCGCACCGAGGCGGATCTGCTCGACATCCGTAACTTCGGTCAGAAGTCCATTGACGAGGTCAAGATGAAGCTCGCGGGCATGGGTCTGGCGTTGAAGGACTCGGCTCCGGTCTTCGACCCGTCGCAGGTGGTGGACACGTTCTCCGACGTGGACTACGACGCCGACGACTTCCGGGAGACCGAACAGCTGTGACCGAGCGGCGCGGACCGTCGTCGGAATCCGCTGCCGATCGCCCCGCCACTGCCTAGCCCGCTCGAAAGGACCACCAACGATGCCACAGCCGACCAAGGGCCCTCGCCTCGGTGGCAGCCCCGCCCACGAGAGGCTGATGCTGGCGAACCTCGCCACCTCGCTGTTCAAGCACGGGAAGATCACGACGACCGAGGCCAAGGCCAAGCGTCTGCGGCCGTTCGCGGAGCAGCTCATCACCCGGGCCAAGCGCCGCGACCTCGACTCGTTCCGGCGGCTGCTGCGGGTGATCCACGAGCGTGACGTGGCCTACAAGCTGCGTGACGAGATCGCCCCGCAGTACGCCACCCGCAACGGGGGTTACACCCGCATCGTCAAGGCCGGCGTCCGCAAGGGCGACGCCGCGCCGCTGGCGGTGATCGAGCTGGTCGAGGAGCGCGAGGTGGCCGCGGCGGCGCCGAGCAAGGCCACCAAGGCCACGGCCCGCCGGCGTGAGCGCAGCGAGGCCGTCGCCGCGCTCGCGGGCGAGACCGACGAGACGAAGCCGGCGAAGGCCGACGAGTCCGAAACGGGCGAGTCCGACGAGAACGCTCGCTCCTGAACCACGCCTGGTCAAGACGGTCAAGACCTGCCTTCCTGTGGGAGGCAGGTCTTGACCACATCTGGTGCCGATCTCGTGACCACCGCCGATACCGAACCGCCGACCGCCGAGGCGCCGATCATCGAAGCCGAGCAGTCGCCCGCCGAGGCCGCCCCGCCGCGCCCCGAAACCGAGCCGTCCGCCCAGCCACGGTCCGAGACGCAGCCGTGCGCCGAGACCGTACGCCTGCGGCTGGACCTGTCCTATGACGGCACCGACTTCGCCGGGTGGGCCGTGCAGCCGGGGCGCCGCACCGTGGCGGGCGTGCTGATGGAGACGCTGCGGCAGATCTGTGGCGCGGACGAGGTGGGTGGCCTCACCGTCGCGGGGCGTACCGACGCCGGCGTCCACGCGACGGGTCAGGTGTGCCACGTGGACGTGGCGCGGTCCCGGTGGGAGGCGCTGCACGACTCGATGCTGCGTCGGCTGGCCGCCCTGCTGCCGGCCGACGTGCGGGTTCACGCGGTGACCCCGGTGCCGCCGGAGTTCGATGCCCGGTTCTCCGCGCTGTGGCGCCGCTACGAGTACCGGGTCAGCGACGCGCCCGAGGGCGCCCCGCCCCTGCGGCGCTGGGACACGCTGGGCTGGCGGCGACCACTCGATCTGGATCTGCTCAACGCCGCCTCGGCGCCGCTGCTCGGCGAGCACGACTTCGCCGCCTACTGCCGCCGCAAGGAGAACGCGTCCACCATCCGGGCCCTCACCGACCTGACCTGGCGGCGCGATCCTGACGGGATCATCGTCGCCACCGTGACCGCCGACGCGTTCTGCCAGGCGATGGTGCGCAGTCTCGTGGGGGCCCTGCTCGCGGTCGGCGACGGCCGCCGGCCGGTTGACTGGCCGGCGTCGCTGCTCAGCCGGCGCGAGCGGGCCGGCGAGGTCGCGGTGGCGCCGCCGCACGGACTCACGCTGGTGGCGGTCGGCTACCCCGACGATCCGGCCGGCTACGCGGCCCGGGCGGCCCTCACCCGGCGACGCCGGGACCAACCGGTCGCCTGAGCCGGGCGACGGCCCGGCCGGCTCCTGCCGGGACGGAGCCCGGTCGGCCTGGGTCACGGTGCCCGGTCAGCCGCCGTCACGGTCGCGGGGGCGTGACCCGCAGGACCCGGAAGCCCTGCTGGCTGGCGTGCCGGGCCACGTCGTACCCCTCGTCGCCCAGCCAGGCGGCCAGCGAGTCCCCACCCAGGTGACGGGCGACCACGAGCCAGGCCACGCCGTCGGGCGCCAGTCGGGGCAACCACGTGCGCAACAGCCCGTGCAGCGCCGGCTTGCCGACGCGGATCGGCGGGTTGGACCAGATCTGCGCGAACCTGACGTCGGCCGCAACGTCGTCGGGGGCACTGACCCGGACGTCGAGGCCGAGCCGTTCGGCGTTGGCCCGGGTCAGCTCCCGCGCCCGGGCGTTGACGTCCACGGCGTACACGGTGGCCCGAGGGGCGACCGTCGCGAGGACGCAGGCGATCGGTCCGTACCCGCAGCCCAGGTCGAGCAGCGCCCCTTCGGTGGCCGGGTCGGGCAGGGGCGCCTTGCGCAGGAGTACCGCGGTGCCCGGGTCGAGACGCCCGGCGCTGAACACGCCGCCCGCCGCCCGCAGCTGGAACTCACGATCCTTGACCCGGAACGTGACGTCGGAGGTCCGGGGCGGCGTGGCCGGGTCAGCGGTGAAGTAGTGCTCCGGCCCCTCGTCGCTCGGCCGGCGGCCGGCTCGACCGGGCGCCTGGTCCTCGGGCTTGCTCGCGCCCGTCGGCGCATCCTTGGCCACGAGCACCGATTGTCCACCGGTCGCTCCGACCACCGGTCGCCCGGCCCACCGCTCGTCCTGACCACGGGCCACCCGGCCGACACGTCGTCCGGCCCCCGGCCCAGCGCGCGGACGTCGGACAACTCGGCTCGGTCGTGGTCGCGCTCCTTCGGTAGCCTGTAGGGCCATGACTCATGGGTACGGGCCGCCGCACCACTGGTCCGTGCCCGACGACGACCGGGCCCCCCGTCGAGGGCGGCCACCTGAGCCGTCGACCCCACCGGCCGGCTACGCGCGCCCCGGGGAGCCCCGGCCGGGCGGATACCCGCCTGAGGCGGTTCGCCCGGACCTGGCCGAGCCGGCCACCCCGCCCCGCGGAATGCCGACCAGCCCGTCGCGGCGAATCCCGCAGCCTCCGCCGCCCGCTCGGCACGTTCCGCCCACCGGCGGCCTGCCGCCCACCTCGCCAGCGGTTTCGCCCGCCTCCCCGCCGCTCTCGCCCGCTCCGCCGCGGCCGGTCGCGCCCTTCTCACCAGCGCCGCCCCATCCGCTGTCGCCGTCGCCGGCGTCGCCGATCCCGGCCGCGACTCCGATGGGCCTGCGCCGTCCGCCGGCCCCACCGATCACTCCGCGAGGACCTGGTCCCAAGCCGGCCGGGCTCGGCGCTCCGCCGCCCGCCATGGCCCCGTCTCCGGCCGCGGCCCCACCGCCCCTGGCGCCGCCCGCGCCCGCCGGCATGCCGCCCAGTCCGCCGCCCGCGCCCGCCGGCATGCCGCCCAGTCCGCCGCCCGCGCCCACGACGGCGCCCGGCCCCGGAGGCCCCGGTGCCGTCCCTCGCCGGGCCGGTGGGCCTCGTCCCCCGACCAGCGGAGCACCGGGCCGTCCCGTCCCGCCCGGAACCCGGCCCCGACCCTCGGGTCCGCGACGGCCGCTCCGACGGGAACTGCCGCCTCTGCCGCAGGCCAAGGGCCTCGGCCTGCGGGACTTCCCAGACCTGTTCAAGCAGCTGCCTCAACACAAGCCGTGGGTCATCACGATCAGCGTGATCTCTGTGGTCATGGTGCTGGCCGTGTGCGGGTTCAGCTCGTGGCAGCTGCTGCGCGCGGACACCCAGCCCATCGGCCTGCCCGACGAGGGGCCCACGGTCCAGTACCGCGACATCGACAGTCGTGAGGCGGATCCGAACCCGCTGGCGGTCGCGGACGTCTTCCCCGGCCCGGAGATCCCGGCCGCCGAGCCGGACTGGCCGCCCTACACCATGATGGGCGAGCCCCACGTCTCCGAGGACTGCTCGGTCGCGGCCGACGGCGAGATCAGGCGGGTGCTGGCGACGAGCGGGTGCAGCCAGGTACTGCGGGCGTCCTTCGCCTCCGGCGACAACCTGTACTTCGTGACCGCCGGCGTGCTCAACCTGCCGGACGTCACCACGGCGAAGAATCTCTCCACCGAAATCAAGAGCCTCGTCGAGAGCCGCCAGGGTCGGTTGCTCGGCTATATCTCGGTGCCGGACGCCAACCGGCAGCTGTACACGGCCCCGCCGCACCTGGCGTGGGAGGTGCGCGGGCATTTCCTGCTCTACGCGGTCGTGGTGCGTCAGGACGGCGGCGAGATGGCGCCGGGCGAAACCGACTACGTCATCGACGACATCGTCAAGGCCTACCTCCGGGGAACCGTGATCGAGCGGTGGGCGGTGGTGCCGGAGTCCGTACCTTCGCCCGACGCGTCGGCGGCGGTCGATCCGTCCGCCGACCCCGCCGTAGACTCCTGATCTCCCTGGCCGGGCTCGCGACCCGTCCGGGCCCTTGCTCGCTCTCTGAGCCCATGACCGGGGGCCAATAAACTCGCGCGACCGCGCGGGCTTTGCTGCGCAGAATCGGTGACCTATGGGTCACGTTGAGGTGAGCGGGCTGCGGCACGTGCTCCCCGATGGGCGGGAGTTGTTCGCCGACGTCTCCTTCCGCGTCGGCGAGGGCCAGAAGGTCGCGCTCGTGGGACCCAATGGCGCGGGCAAGACGACCCTGCTGCGCATGATCGCTGGTGACCAGCCGGTGGTCGAGGGGACGATCGTGCGCTCCGGCGGGCTGGGCGTGATGCGCCAGTTCCTGGGGCGGCCGGAGCCGGGCCGCGACGGCAGCTCGGGCGACGGCGGGGCGGGTGCCAGTGCGCCCGGGGCCGGCGGGTCGGGTGGTGTCGCGGGCGAGATGACCCTGCAGGACCTGGCCCTGTCGCTGGCTCCACCGGCGGTCCGGGCGGCCGGACAGCGGCTTGCGGCCGCCGAGCGGGCGCTGGCGACCAACCCCGGGTCCGAGCGGGCCCAGCTGCGCTACGCCGAGGCGCTGACGGCGTGGGGCGAGGCCGGCGGCTACGACGCCGAGGTCGCCTTCGACGTGGCGAGCACGTCGGCGCTCGGAGTGCCGTGGGACGCCGCCCGCAGCCGGCCCGTGCGTACGCTCTCCGGCGGTGAGCAGAAGCGCTTCGCGCTGGAGCTGCTGCTCCGGGGCCCGGACGAGGTCCTGCTGCTCGATGAGCCGGACAACTTCCTCGATGTCCCAGCCAAGCGCTGGCTGGAGGCCCGGCTGCGGGAGTCGGAGAAGTCGGTGCTTTACGTCTCCCACGACCGCGAGCTGCTCAACCAGACGGCGACGCGAGTGGTCACTTTGGAGGGTGGTTCGGCCTGGACCCATCCCGATGGCTTCGCCTCGTGGCACGAAGCGCGCAGCGCCCGGCACGAGCGCCTCGACGAACGGCGTCGGCGGTGGGACGAGGAGCACCAGAAGCTCAAAGAGCTCGTGGCCATGTACAAGCAGAAGGCCAGCTACAACGACGGCATGGCCTCGCGCTACCAGGCCGCGCAGACCCGGCTGCGCAAGTTCGAGGAGGCCGGCCCGCCTCCGCTTCCGCCCAAGGAGCAGGACATCAAGATGCGCCTGGTCGGCGGGCGGACCGGCCGGCGGGCGGTGATCTGTGAGCAACTGGAGCTGGAGGGCCTGACGTATCCGTTCGACCTGGAGGTCTGGTACGGCGACCGGGTCGCGGTGCTGGGCGCCAACGGCACCGGCAAGTCGCACTTCCTCCGGCTGCTCGCCCTCGGGGGCACCGATCCCGACGCCGAACACTCCCCTGTGGACGGTGCGCCGCTGGAACTCGTGGCCCACCAGGGCACCGCGCGACTGGGCGCCCGGGTCCGACCGGGCCACTTCTCGCAGACGCACGACCGACCGGACCTGGCCGACCGTACGCTGGCGGACATCCTCTGGCGCGGTGACGGACATCGATCAGGGGTGCCGCGCCCCGAGGCCATGCAGGCACTGTCCCGGTACGGCCTCGCCGCCCAGGGCGAGCAGCGCTTCGGCACGCTGTCGGGCGGTCAGCAGGCCCGGTTTCTCGTGCTGCTGCTGGAGCTGTCCGGGGCGACGCTGCTGCTGCTCGACGAGCCGACCGACAATCTCGACCTCGCCTCGGCCCAGGCCCTGGAGGACGCCCTGGCCGGGTTCGCGGGCACGGTCATCGCGGTCACCCACGACCGCTGGTTCGCCCGATCGTTCGACCGCTTCCTGCTGTTCCGCGCTGACGGCGAGGTGGTCGAGACGCCGGAACCCGTCTGGGACGTGCGGTGACCGTACGTCACCCCGCGTGGGCGGGGGATCGACCGTACGGCGTCCGGCCCGGGCGCGGTGACGGTGGAACGGCGCCTACTCGGCGGCGTGCCGCCCGGTCGAGCGGAGGCCGCCCACCCACGACTCGTGGGGGTCGGCGCTCGGCTGCCCCATGACCGCGGCCCCGACGGGCGAGGACGGGGCGGACTCGGCGGACTGGCTGTTGGTGCTGCGGTAGACGCCACCGGCCTGGCCAGCCGACCGACCGGCCGGGGTGTGGGTCGTCCCGGGCAGAGTGTCGGCGTCCCACCCCGTACCCTTGGCCGGCCGCTCCGGCGCCGACCCCGACGATGCGCTGCTGGACCCCGACGACGCGCTGCTGGACCCCGACGACGCGCTGCTGGACCCCGACGACGCGCTGCTGTAGGCCCGGGCGACGGGTCCCGACCCCTCCGCCCACGCCGGCCGGCTCGAGCCCGGCGGCGAACCCCCGGGCACCGGGAACCGGGTGCTGATCAGCACGTCCGACGCTGGGTCCCGCGACCCGCCGTCACCGGTCGGGTGGTCGCCGTCCTTGGGAACGGCCGCCTCGGCGTCGGCCGGTCGCCCGGGGATGGCCACGATGGCCGAGGCGGCCAGGCCGGCGACGACGCCGAGCAGAGCGCTGAGGTACGGCTCGCCCTGGTTCTGGCCGGGGCCGGCGATGAGGTACGCCGCGGCGACCAGGGCCGGGCCGCCAAAACCGGAGACGGCCGTGCTGAGGCGGGAGGTGCCCCGGGCCCGCGCGACGACGGCGACCACGAGGCCCAGGACGGCCGCCACGATGATCATGACTCGCGGGCCGGTCCAGGCGGAGGGCGCGATCAGGGACGGCGCGTCGGGGACGCCGACCCGGGGGGCCGGGTACGGCTCACCCGAGGCGAGGCCGGCGACGGCGGCGCCGACCGCGAGGAGCCAGACCCAGGCCACAGTGGTCAGGACCCCGGCCGCCAGCGGCCGGATCGACAACGCCAGCAGGGCCAGGACGAGGCCCACCAGCACGCCGGCCGCCGCCGTGATGGAGACGACGAGACCTGGGTTGACGTTGACCGGAGGTCGCACGTCCTGAGCCGGCAGCCAGGCGAGGCCGATGACCGCCGCGGCGCCGGCCGCACCCGTCACGCTCGCCACGACCCGCGCCCCGACGCCGTCGCGGCCACGGACCCGCCGGAAGGCGGCGCGACCGAAGAGGGCGCCGGCGAGGGCCGCGCTGGCGAACGTGAAGGCGACCCAGGTCAGCAGAGTGGTCCACGCCTGGTCGTCATGGGGGCCGTCCCACGGGAGGATGCCGAGCGCGTCGGCCGCGCCGAGCTGGGCCGCGACCACCACGGCCGCCACCACCGCCGAGTTCACGATCAGTCTGACCCAGGCACCGACCACGGGCGACAGCCTACGGCCCCGGCCGCCTCCCCGCGACCGAGGCATCGGTCCTGATCATCGAGCGTGAACCTGGTGTGCGTTATGAAGACGCGTCTACTCCGCTGCTATGACGCGGGCACCGCCCCTACGCACCCGGCCCAGCGAACCAACCCAGGCAACCGCGAACCGGGCAACGCACCACTCAGGACAGACCACGGCGCAATCAAGACCGGTCAAACCGGCTATCAAAATGAGCCCAAATGTCACAACTTTCGACGATCAATCGACCCGGAGCCGGTACCCCCGCTTGACCACCGTCTCGATGAACGACGGACGGCCCAGCGCCGCGCGCAGCCGGGCCACGGCCATCTCCACGGCGTGCTCGTCGGCGCCCCGGGGCAGCGCCTCAAGCAGTTGCGACCGGGGAAGCACCTTGCCCGGGGCCGCCGCCAGGCTGCGCAGGATCGCCATCTGGGCCGGCGGCAACGGCTTGAGGACCCCGTCGACGACGGCGGCGTGACCGCGGAGCACGACCTCGCACCCGGCCACCCGCAGCGTGTGGGTCCGCCGGGGCAGCTCGTCGACCAGGGCCGCGACCAGACCGCTCGGTCGGTTCCGGGGCGCGAGCAGCACGGGGACCTGAACGCGGCGCAGGGGCGCGGCGGCCTGCGGGTTGGTGCAGCCGACCAGGACGGGGCCCCGGAGGGCCGTGAGCACCGCCTCCGCGTCCGTACCAGCCGTCCGCAGGACCGAGCCCACCGCGACGGCCGAGCTGAACGTGACCGCGTCCACGAGGTGACTGGTGATCAGGTCGATGAGCCGCTGCAGCGGTGTCGGGTCGACCGGTGGGGCCCACCGGTGGACCGGCACCTCGACCACCTCGGCCCCGGCCGCCGTGAGCGCGGCGCAGAGCTCGTCCTCCGGTACGCCGTGCAGCTGCACGGCCACGCGGCGGCTCGCCAGCGGTCCGCGCCGGGAACCGCGGGCCTGGGTCGCGGAATCGCTCAGCCGAGTCGAGCGACGGCTGCGGGTCGGCGAGCGACCGGGGGCGAGCTGGGCGGTCAGGTACTCGACGATCTCGGCCACGCTCTCTGTCTCGGGGGACCAGGCGTGGGCCAGCCCGGCGGACGGCAGCTCACTGCCCGGCCGGGGCCAGCGGGCCACGACGTGGGCCGCGGCCAGTCGGGCGCGTAGCGCCTCGCCGAGCCCCCAGCCGTCGGCCGCCTCGAGCCAGCCGAGCATGCCGATCACGGTCGTCGCCACCACGGCGTCCGGCGGCGATTCCACCAGCCGCCGGGTCGCCGTGTGGAGGAGGGTGTCGTCGGCGACCGGGACCAGGCGCAGAGCCGGGGCGAGCACGACCCGGGCGCCCTGCTCCTCCAGCCGTGCGGCGATCTCGTCGCGGCGTCGGTCGGAGGTGACGGCGACGGTGAAGCCGGCGAGCGCATCCGAGCGGACCGGATCGTGGCCAGGATCGTCCTGACCCGTCCCGACCGGGGCGGGGTCGGGCCGGGGGACAGGGACCGAATCGGCGGAGGTGGCGGTCATCGACGCGCCCGGACCCCAACCGTTCCTATGGGTAGGGCGCTCATGTCTGGGATGGTCCAAGCCGGCCGTTTCGTCGGGATACGGTCTGTGTTTCCAGCGTGCTAACTGTGTCGCGCGGCGACGAGATGATCAGACCGGCGGTAGGCCGCCACGACGACGAGATTCGTGCGTCGTGTGAGCGACAGGAGTAAGAGTTGGGGGGTTGAGCAGGACACAGCGCGGGCTCACCATGGGTGAGCCGCGCGCCGCGTCCGCTCCCGGGTGACCAGCACCCGTCCGCACCGCCCAGGTCCGTCCCAATACCTGTCGGTGCTTTTCCTGTAAGCGAGGGCTGTCCCTCGCCGATCACCCCGCCGGGCCGGTCGTGCGCCCATCCCCGGCCCTGGCGGGGTGACCCAGGGCGGCCGGCTTAGCCCATCGCGCCGTGGCGGGTGGTGCCGTCCCTTCACCACCGGCCCGGTTCCTGCGTCGGCGGGGCGGCTCGTTCGGCTCGCCGTCGCCGGCCTGGTAGATAGGCTGCCGGCCTGGAGTTTCGCTCCGGTGCATTCGGTGTTTCGTCTCAGCAAATCATCCCTCAGCAACCTGTGAGGCCGCTGACATCCAGCGATGAATGTGACGTGGGTTATGCCGTCGGTGGTTCCGGTTGTCGCGCATCGCGCTGTCGGGCGGGCCGGTTGTCGGGATGGCATCCGGTACGGGTTGCCGGTCGTCCGGCGGACGGGGTGCGCGCCGGGACGACTCCGTGAGTAGGGCCGCAGCGGGGGGTGTTTTGACCCGCCCCCGCCCGGACAGGTATGCTCAGACGCTGTTGTGTGAGGTGCGCCGAGCGCTGCCTTGCCGCCGGCACCCCGAGCTTCGGCCTTGCGGCCGGATCCCGTCGACCAAGGAACAAAGGGTCAACCTGTGCGTACGTACAGCCCCAAGCCGGGCGAGATCGAGCGTCAGTGGCACGTCATCGACGCCACCGACGTCGTGCTGGGCCGCCTCGCGAGCCAGGCCGCCACGCTGCTGCGTGGGAAGCACAAGCCGGTCTTCGCGCCGCACGTGGACACCGGTGACTTCGTCATCATCGTCAACGCAGCGAAGGTGGCGTTGACCGGGAACAAGCGCCAGACGAAGCAGGCCATCCGTCACTCGGGTTACCCGGGTGGTCTGACCAGGGTCGGGTACGAGGAGCTGCTCACCAAGCGCCCCGAGCGCGCGGTGGAGCTCGCTGTGCGGGGCATGCTGCCGCACAACCGACTGGGTCGGGCTCTCATCAAGAAGCTGAAGGTGTACGCGGGTCCGGACCACCCGCACGCCGCCCAGCAGCCGAAGCCGTTCGAGATCAAGCAGCTGGCGCAGTAGCGCGGAGGGACATCAGTGACCGTGAGCATCGCCGAGGCCGAGGCCTCTCAGACCACGCCCACCGAGTCGCCCGCCGGGACCCCGGCGGCCGCCCCGCGTCCCCTGCGCAGCCTGTCCCGTGGCGACCGGCCCGTCCAGACCGTCGGCCGGCGCAAGGAGGCGATCGTCCGGGTTCGCCTGGTCCCCGGCACCGGCAACTTCGTTCTCAACGGCCGGTCGCTCGACTCCTACTTCCCCAGCCGGGTCCACCAGCAGCTCGTCCGGGAGCCGCTGAACGTGGTGGACCGGGCCGGCACCCTCGACGTGATCGCCAACCTGCGCGGCGGCGGGGTGACCGGTCAGGCCGGGGCGCTGCGTCTGGCCATCGCGCGGGCCCTGTGCGAGCTCAACCCCGACGACCGCCCGGCCCTGAAGAAGGCGGGTTTCCTCACCCGCGACGCCCGGGTCAAGGAGCGCAAGAAGTACGGCCTGAAGAAGGCCCGTAAGGCTCCGCAGTACTCGAAGCGGTAATCGGGTCGGCGGCCCCGGGCGGGGCCCCGGAAACCGAACATCGTTGAACCCGACTCGGCCGTCAGCGTCGTGGCTCGACCATCGACGCGGACGGCCCGGGTCGGGTTTCGTCTGCCTTGCCCGGTCTTACCGATCGTGACAAGCGCCCCAAGCGGCGGCGGTGTCCAGGACCGGGCTGGACCGTTTACCGTGACGTCATCGACGGTCTGTGAGCGTTTCGACCCACGGCGTCGCCGACCGGTCGGTCGCGGCTGTCCGGTGGCCAGGGTCGGCCGGGAGCGTCCGTGCTTGGAACGCTCCGTGGCGTCACGGCGCTGACGAGGCCCACAAGGCACGACAGGCCCACCAAGGCAGGGCGAGGCCACGGGATACACGAGAAGGGCACGGCATGGGGCGGCTATTCGGGACGGACGGAGTCCGTGGCGTAGCGAACACCGAACTCACTCCGGAGCTCGCGATGGCGGTCGCGTCGGCCGCCGTCCGGGTGCTCGGTAACGGAGGTTCCGCCGGCTCGGATTCCGGGTCATCCGCCCCGACGGTCGTGGTGGGCCGCGACCCGCGGGCGAGCGGCGAGATGCTCGAGGCCGCCGTGGTGGCGGGCCTGGCCAGCGCCGGGGCCACCGTGGTGCGGGTCGGGGTGATCCCCACTCCGGGCGTCGCGTTTCTGACCGCCGACACCGGGGCCGACCTGGGCGTCATGCTGTCCGCCTCGCACAACCCGATGGAGGACAACGGGATCAAGCTCTTCGCGGCGGGCGGCCACAAGCTCCCGGACGAGGTCGAGGACGCGATCGAGGCGGAGATGAGCCGGTCCTGGCCCCGACCGGTGGGCCCCCGGGTCGGCCGTGTCCACGACCTGGCTGACGGCCCCGAGCGGTACATGACCCACCTGGTCAAGGCCACGCCCCACCGGCTCGACGGGTTGACCGTGGTGGTGGACTGCGCCAACGGAGCCGCCTCGCGGGTCGTCGACGTCTACCGCCGGGCCGGTGCAAACGCCATCGTCATCAATGCGTCGCCGGATGGTGTGAACATCAACCGCGAGTGTGGGTCGACCCATCTCGAGGCCGTCCGGGCCGCGGTTCTCGCCCACGGGGCCGACCTGGGCCTGGCCCACGACGGTGACGCCGACCGCTGCCTGGCCGTGGACGCCGCTGGCGAGACCGTCGACGGGGACCAGATCATGGCCATCCTGGCCCTGGCCATGCGCGAGGCCGGCACGCTGACGAACGACACCCTCGTCGCCACCGTGATGAGCAACCTCGGGTTGCGGCTGGCCATGCAGCGGGAGGGGATCGCCCTGCTGGAGACCGCGGTCGGCGACCGGTACGTGCTTGAGACGCTGCGGGAGAAAGGGCTGGCGCTCGGCGGTGAGCAGAGCGGGCACGTCATCCTGCCGGCGTACGCCACCACCGGCGACGGCCTGCTCACCGGCCTGAACGTCATGGCCCGCATGGCCGCCACGGGGCGTCCGCTCGCCGACCTCGCCGCGGTGGTGACCAAGCTGCCGCAGGTGATGATCAACGTACGCGTGGCCGACCGGCAGGCGGCCGTGCAGTCGTCCACAGTGGTCGAAGCCGTGGCCGGGGCCGAGCGGGAGCTGGGCGAAACCGGCCGGGTGCTGCTGCGTCCCTCCGGGACCGAGCCACTGGTCCGGGTCATGGTGGAAGCGTCCACTGTGGAGCAGGCTCAGGCGGTGGCCGAGCGTCTGGCCGAGGCCGTCCGGACGGCCTGACCATCACCGACCCCCCATCTCCGTACGGCCGCCGGTTTCCCTGGTGATCGCCGGCTTTCCGGCCGGCCGCCGCGGTGTCGCTACACCCAGTGCCGGCCCAGCAGCATGCGTCGGTACCAGTGTTCGTACGGGATGGAGTCGCCCACGTAGATGGGGTAGTAGATCCAGAAACAGACGGCCACGAGGGCGACGAACACCGCTGCGCCGATGATGGCCGTGCGCCGGCGTTCCTGGGGTGTGAGGGCGAGCCACCGGCCCGGTGAGCGGGTTCTCCCGTTGATGAGGCAGCCGAGGACGTACGCGACGGCCAGGACGAGGAATGGTTCGGCTGGCAGTGCGTAGAAGTAGTACATGGTTCGGTGGTCGGCGATGTCGTAGTAGAACCAGGGGAGGATGCCGGCGGCGATGCTGGCGCCGATGGCGAGGGGGCGCCAGTCGCGGCGGCTGATGCCGAACCAGGTCATGGCGATCAGGGCGGGGATGAACGCCCACCACAGCACCGGCGTGCCCAGCAGCAGGATCTCCGACGCGCAACTCTCCGCGCCGCAGCGGGGTTCGGTGTCCCAGTAGATCGCCACCGGACGGCCCAGGACCAGCCACTGCCACGGCGAGGACTGGTACGGGTGCGAGGACGTCAGGTGGGTGTGAAAGCTCAGCATCTCGGAGTGGTAGGCCCACAGGTTGTAGAGCGCCCCGAGGATGGGCCACTCGTCGCGTCCTTGGCTGAGGAGGTAGTGGCGTTTCCAGCCGGTGTCGGTGGCGAACCAGCCGGTCCAGGTGGCGAGGTAGGTGGGGATGACGAGGGCGGCCATGGTGAGGATCCAGGTGCCTTCGTCGAGGAGGGCGTCGCGCCAGGGGTGGGGGATGCCGAGGGTGCGGCGGAGGTTGGCTTCCCACAGGTAGATCAGGGCGGCGAAGACGGGGAGGAAGAAGATGGCGCTCCATTTGACGCCGCAGCCGAGGCCGAGGAGGACGCCGGCGGCTAGGCGCCACCAGGGGATGGTGTGTCGGGTGAGGGGGAGGCGGGCGGTTTTGCCGCCGGTGGTGGGGTTGCGGCCGTGTTCGAGTTCGCGTAGCCAGAGGGCGCGGCGGTGGTCGCGGTCGAGGATGAGGCAGGCGAAGGCGGCCAGGATGAAGAACATCAGGAAGATGTCGAGGATGGCGGTGCGGGAGAGCACGAAGTGCATGCCGTCCAGGGCCATGAGCAGGCCGGCGGTGGCGCCGAGGATGGTGGAGCGGAACATGCGGCGGGCGGTGCGGGTCAGGATGAGCACGGACAGCACCCCGAACACCGCCGGCGTAAACCGCCACCCCACCGGACCGGAGCTGATGGATGTGTAGATCGGTTGGTCGCCCGACAGCCACGTACGGCTGAGCCAGATGCCCAGGCCGATGAGCCACTTGCCCAACGGGGGGTGGACCACGTAGTCCGCCCCGCGATCGGCGGTGATGTTGCGGTCATCGTCGTAGTCGTAGCGCCACTCCACCCCGTGGTCGAGCAGCTCCTGCCCCTCGTGGACGTAGTAGACCTCGTCGAAGGCCAGTTCGGGGGGGAAGCCCAGCTTGACGAACCGCAGGATCGCCGCGATCGCCACCACCCACAGCGCCACCACCCACGACCGCCAGTCCCTCGCCGGCATGGGCTCCAACCGACGACGCAGGTCGGCCGGGATCGCCGGGGTCGGCTCCGAGGGACGGGCGGGGTTTGCTGGCGCGGCGTTGCTCACCAGCACGCTCACTCCGCGAGCCTAAACCCGCCGGGGCGCGGCCTGCCGCGAGACCGCCCCCGGCTCCCGCGACTGGATGTCTCGTCAGATCGCGGATGCGTGTCAGATCGCGGATGCGGGGTCAGATCCAGCGGCTGCCGAGCAGCATGCGTCGGTACCAGTGTTCGTATGGGATGGAGTCGCCCACGTAGATGGGGTAGTAGATCCAGAAACAGATGGCCACGAGGACGACGAATGTCGTGGCGGCGATCGTGCCGTAGAGTCGCCGCTCATCCTGCGGCAGGGCGAGCGCCAGCCGGACCCGCCCGTAGCCGTACCGACCGACCCCGGGGCCGTTGATGAGGCAGCCGAGGACGTACGCGACGGCCAGGACGAGGAATGGTTCGGCTGGCAGTGCGTAGAAGTAGTACATGGTTCGGTGGTCGGCGATGTCGTAGTAGAACCAGGGGAGGATGCCGGCGGCGATGCTGGCGCCGATGGCGAGGGGGCGCCAGTCGCGGCGGCTGATGCCGAACCAGGTCATGGCGATCAGGGCGGGGATGAACGCCCACCACAGCACCGGCGTGCCCAGCAGCAGGATCTCCGACGCGCAACTCTCCGCGCCGCAGCGGGGTTCGGTGTCCCAGTAGATCGCCACCGGACGGCCCAGGACCAGCCACTGCCACGGCGAGGACTGGTACGGGTGCGAGGACGTCAGGTGGGTGTGAAAGCTCAGCATCTCGGAGTGGTAGGCCCACAGGTTGTAGAGCGCCCCGAGGATGGGCCACTCGTCGCGTCCTTGGCTGAGGAGGTAGTGGCGTTTCCAGCCGGTGTCGGTGGCGAACCAGCCGGTCCAGGTGGCGAGGTAGGTGGGGATGACGAGGGCGGCCATGGTGAGGATCCAGGTGCCTTCGTCGAGGAGGGCGTCGCGCCAGGGGTGGGGGATGCCGAGGGTGCGGCGGAGGTTGGCTTCCCACAGGTAGATCAGGGCGGCGAAGACGGGGAGGAAGAAGATGGCGCTCCATTTGACGCCGCAGCCGAGGCCGAGGAGGACGCCGGCGGCTAGGCGCCACCAGGGGATGGTGTGTCGGGTGAGGGGGAGGCGGGCGGTTTTGCCGCCGGTGGTGGGGTTGCGGCCGTGTTCGAGTTCGCGTAGCCAGAGGGCGCGGCGGTGGTCGCGGTCGAGGATGAGGCAGGCGAAGGCGGCCAGGATGAAGAACATCAGGAAGATGTCGAGGATGGCGGTGCGGGAGAGCACGAAGTGCATGCCGTCCAGGGCCATGAGCAGGCCGGCGGTGGCGCCGAGGATGGTGGAGCGGAACATGCGGCGGGCGGTGCGGGTCAGGATGAGCACGGACAGCACCCCGAACACCGCCGGCATCAACCGCCAACCGACCGCGCTGGTGCTGATCGAGGCGACGGTGGTGGGCTCGTCGCCGAACAGGCGGGCCAGCCAGATACCGATGCCGATGAGCCACTTGCCCAACGGGGGGTGAACGACGTAGTCCGCCCCGTGGTCGGCCGTGATGTTACCCGCGTCGTCGTACTCGTAGCGCCACTCCACCCCGTGGTCGAGCAGCTCCTGGGCCTCCCGGGCGTAGTAGTGCTCGTCGAACATCAGGGTCGGGGGGAAGCCCAGCTTGACGAACCGCAGGATCGCCGCGATCGCCACCACCCACAGCGCCACCACCCACGACCGCCAGTCCCTCGCCGGCATGGGCTCCAACCGACGACGAAGATCGGGTGGCACGGCGACCGTTTCCGCTCTCGTCACGCCCGTGATCGTAGGGTGCGGGTAGGGGCCGTTGGTGACGCGTGCCCCGTCCTGTCCGAAAGGCCCGTCCGGTGTCTGGTGTCCTGATCCTTCTCGGTGCGCCCCTCGGCAACCCCGCCGACGTCTCCGCCCGGGTGCGGGACGAGCTGGCGCGCGCCGACATCGTGGCCGCCGAGGACACCCGGCGCCTGGCCCGGCTCGCCCGCGATCTTGACGTGTCGATTCCGGGCCGGGTGGTCTCGTACTTCGAGGGCAACGAGGAGCGACGTACGCCGTCGCTGGTGGCCGCCCTCCGCGAGGGAGCCCGGGTCGCGTTGATCACCGACGGAGGCATGCCGTCCGTCTCCGATCCCGGGTTCCGCCTGGTCCGGGCCGCCATCGACGCCGGCATCCCCGTGCAGGCCGTCCCCGGCCCGTCGGCGGTCACCACCGCGCTGGCTGTGTCGGGGCTGCCGGCCGACCGCTTCTGCTTCGAGGGGTTCCTGCCCCGCACCGGGTCGGCCCGCCGGGCCCGCCTGGCCGCGCTCGCCACCGAGGAACGCACGTTGGTCTTCTTCGAGGCCCCGCACCGCATTGCCGCGATGCTCGCCGACGCGGTCGCGGCGTTCGGGCCCGCGCGGCCCGCCGCGCTCTGCCGCGAGCTCACCAAGACCCACGAGGAGGTCCGCCGGGCCCCGCTGGGTGAGCTCGCCGCCTGGGCCGCCGAGACGGAGGTCCGGGGTGAGATCACGCTGGTCGTGGCGGGGGCCGAGGCGCGGCCGGCCGTGGCACTGTCGCCGGAGGACCTGGCCGCCCGGGTCGCCGCCTACGAGGAGCAGGGGATGTCGCGGCGCGACGCCATCGCCGCCGTCGCCCGGGACACCGGCGTTCCCCGCCGGGACGTCTACGCCGCCGCCCACCGGCCCTGACGGGTCACCCCTCTCGTTGATCTAGGGCGTAGGGTGGTGAGTCGATCTCCAACCACCACTCCAAGCCCTAGATCAACAGGAGAGGACCCGGTTAGCGGGCGCGGCCGATGTGGTGGCCGGCGCCGTCGGTCATGGTGAGCCGGCCCGACGGGTAGATCGCCAACTCGAAGGCGTCGCCGTTCAGCGCGACGGGGTAGCCGTCGAGGCTCACGCCGTTCAGGGTCGCGGCGACGGGCTGGCCGCCGCCCACCACCCGCAGGACTCCCGTGCCCTCGCGGGGAAGGTCGAGGCCCCGGCCGGTGCAGAGGAACCGCAGCTCTCCGGACCAGTTCCGCTCGATCCACCAGGATTCGATGATCGGCATATAGGCCTCGTAGAGCGGGCAGGAGCGTTGCCCGTCATCCCACTCGAGCACGATGCCGTAGTCCAGCGCGTAGCGGGTGTTGGCGCGGTACCGGCCGGCCGCGGTGAGCCCGCGGACCACGGCCTCCTCGGGCGGGTCGAAGGCCGCCGCGATGGTCGGCCGTGGGCCGAAGAGCTGACGCAGGCGGTGGGTCACGTACGGCACCCGGCTCATGCCGCCGGCCAGCAGCACGACGTCAACCCCGGCCAGAAGCTGGTCCGGCGGTGGGGCGGGGTCCGGCGGCGCCTCGGGCGTACCCGTGCTCAGGTGGGCGATGCGCAGGGCCACGTGCACGAGCTCGATGGCCCGGTCCATCTGCGGGGCGAACGCCGCCTCCAGACGCGGGCGCTCGTACCACACCTCGTTGGCCGCGCCGAACAGGTCGCGGGGCAGGACCGCGACCGACTCCTCCTCGGTCGTGAGCCCGACCTTCAGCCGGCGGGCCGCGTCGAGCAGCAGTTCGCGTTGGCGGCGCGCGTCGTCGGGGTCCGCGGAGGCGGAGCGGTCGTCGCCGTCGACGGTGTCGTCGCGATAGGCCAAGCCCAGGTCCTTGGCCAGGTCGTCGGCGATTGCCTCGTCGAGGGCGTCGCCGGCCTCGGACCGACCCACCGCTGCCAACAGGTGGATGTCGCCGGCACCGTGGACATCGATGACGGCGATATCGAGCGTGCCGCCGCCCATGTCGAAGACCAGCAGGCGCAGGGGTGTGTCGCCGGCGAGGGCCTGACGCTCGAGCCAGGCGATACCCGCGGCGACCGGCTCGTCGACGAGGTCAGCGAAGGTGGCCGGGATCCCGGCCGTGTTCAGCAGACGAACGAACCGCTGGCGCTGGCCGCTGTCCCAGACCGACGGGCAGCCCACGGCCAGGGCCGGCGCCTGGCGCAGGCTGACGCCCGCCGCCCGGGCCTGCGCGGCGACGTGGTCCAGCAGGGCGACGATGAGCTCGTCGGCCGACGTCCGGCGGACCGCTGCGACCGCGCTGTCCCGGATCTCGTTCCACCGCTTGGTGATCGCGCGCTTGATCGAGCGAATCCGCAGCTCGGGGTCGGCCAGTTCGGCGTCCTCGCCCACAAGGATCGTCCCGGCGCGATCCAGGCCGACGAGCGAGGGCGTCCACCGATGCAGCGGGCCGAGCGGCACGAGGTGCTCACCCGACGCGACCAGGGTCTTGGTGGTGCCGAAGTCGAGACAGACGACGGAATCGGGGTGCACCTCAGCCCTTGCCCTGGAGGAAGACCATGTCCCGGCCGGCGGCGCTGGCCGGATCGGTCGGTGCTGCTGATAGCCGTACGGTCGCCGCCAGCGGCGGCCGCTCACGGTCGGGCTGCCCGGTCGCGCCGAGCCGGGCCGTACCGACGTGTTGCGTGAGCGTCACGGGACCCACTGTAGGGGCCGGGCGTCCCCCCGCCGTCAGGGGCCGGGCTACGGAGGTGCGGGCCGCCCGGGCAGACCGCCGAGGTCCACCAGGCCTTGAGCAGGCACCGCGGTGGGCGACGGCCGAGCTATGTCGTGTCATCACCAGCGTTAGTCAAGTTTGGCTATTGCGTCAATCTTGGCTATTACGCTGGCACCATGTCGACGACCCGGCTGATGATCCTCGGTCTCGTGTACTGGTTGCAGCCCGTGCACGGCTACGACGTACGGCGCGAGCTGGAGCGGTGGCACGCCGACGAGTGGGCCAACATCGCGCCGGGCTCGATCTACCACGCGCTGCGCAAGCTGGCCGAGGAGGGCCTGCTCGAGGAGGTGGCTACCGAGCGGGTCGGGGCCCGGCCGGCCCGGACCACGTACCGCATCACGGCCAAGGGCGAGGCGGAGTTCACCCAGCTGCTGTGGCGGTACTGGTGGGAGTACCAGGCACCGTTCGACCCGTTCCTGGTCGGCTTCGCTTTCCTCCCCCATCTGCCGCGCGTCGAGGCGGTGGCGGCGCTGCGCAACCGGGCCCGAATGCTGCGGACCATGATCGAGATGCGCCAGCTCGCCCTCGCGACCGAGTTCATGCGTCAGCTCAAGCCGGCCCATGTCGGGTGGCAGTTCGAGCTGATCATCGACCGGCTGACGGTCGAGATGGCCTGGTGCGAGCGCATCGCCGCCCGGCTCGAGGCCGGTGCCGAGATCTTCCCGTCGCCGACGGTGCTGCCGGGGGCCCCGGAGGACGGCCCCGGGATGTCGCCGGCCGGCACCCCTCGTCCCACCGAGGGGTCGCGAAATAATCCACGTTGACTAAGCGCGCTATATCGCGTTACGGTGTCGGTCATCCGAGCCGGCAGTGTGCGCTGGCTCGACCGGGACGTTGGATCACCGACCCGTCTGATGACAGGCGCGGTCACGGAGACGTTCGGTTACTGACGATCACAGACGTTCGATCGCAAGGAGGGGCCGTGGCGGACACGGTGCTCATCGAGACCAGAGGACTGCGTAAGTCGTTTCGGTCTCGCGACAAGACAGGGGTCAAGACCGTCGAGGCGGTCCGCGGGGTGGACCTCACGGTGGGCGAGGGGGAGATCTTCGGGTTTCTCGGGCCCAACGGAGCGGGCAAGACCACCACCCTGCGCATGCTCGCCACCCTGCTGACGCCCGACGGCGGCGAGGCGACCGTGGCGGGCGCCGACCTGCGCCGCGAACCGGGCGAGGTCCGCAAGCGGATCGGCTACGTGGCCCAGGGCGGCAGCACCTGGGACGACTCGACCGCTCGCGAGGAACTCGTGCTGCAGGCCCGGCTGTACGGCCTGAGCAAGGCTGAGGCCGAGCAACGGGCGGCGCGGGCGCTGGAGGCGTTCCAGCTCACCGAGTACGCCGACCGTCGGTGCAAGACGTACTCCGGTGGTCAGCGTCGCCGCGTCGACATCGCGCTCGGCATCATCCACGGACCGCGCCTGGTGTTCCTCGACGAGCCCACCACCGGGTTGGACCCGCAGAGCCGCGCTCACATGTGGGACGAGATCCGGCGGCTGCGAGCCGAGGGCATGACGGTCTTCCTGACCACCCACTACCTCGACGAGGCCGACGCGCTGTGCGACCGGCTGGCCATCATGGACCACGGCCAGATCGTCGCCGAGGGTACGCCGGCCGAGCTCAAGCGGGAGATCTCCGGCGACGTGCTCGTCGTCGGGCTCCCCGCCGGCGCGGCCGAGCGGGCCTCGGCGCTGCTCACGAACGAGTCGTACGTCAACCGGTTGGAGACCACTGAGGACGGTTCGCTGCGTCTGTTCGTCAGCGACGGGGCCACGGCCATTCCCCAGGTGCTGCGGGCCCTGGACAGCGGGGGTATCGCGCTCACCACGGTGGAGATGCACCGCCCCAGCCTCGACGACGTGTTCCTCGCCAAGACCGGCCGCTCGCTGCGCGAGTCCTGAAGACACTCACGGGAGTTCGAGAAATGAATGCTTCTGGACCCATGAAGGTCGCCCGCGACACGTGGCTGGTCTTCGCGCGGCAGATCCAACTGCTGGTCCGCCAGCCGGTCTGGGTCTTCGTCGGCGTGTTCCAGCCGGTCATGTACCTGCTGCTCTTCGCCCCGCTGCTCAAACCGGCGCTGTCGCCGCTCGGCGTCGTCGACAACGAGGACGTCTACCGCATCTTCGTGCCCGGCCTGCTGGTGCTGCTCGCCCTCTTCGGCGGCCTGTTCTCCGGGTTCGGCCTCATCGCTGAGCTGCGGGCCGGGGTGATCGAACGGTCCCGGGTCACGCCGGTGAGCCGCTTCGCCTTGCTGATCGGCCGCTGCCTGCGGGACGTGGTCACGCTGTTCGTCCAGGCGGGCATCATCACGCTGCTTTCGCTCGCCTTCGGTCTGCGCGTGCACCTCGGTTACCTGCTGCTCGCCTACCTCATGCTCGGGCTGATCGCGCTGATGACCTCGTCGATCTCGGCGGGGATCGCGCTCGTCGTGCGCAGCGAGGATGCCCTGGCTCCGTTGATGAACACGATCACCCAGCCGATCTTCCTGCTCTCCGGCATCCTGCTGCCGCTGACTTTCGCCCCGGTCTGGTTGCAGCGCATCGCCGACTGGAACCCGTTCTCCTGGGCGGTGGACGGTACCCGGGCGCTGTTCGCCAGCGACATCGGCAACGACAAGGTGTGGCAGGGCCTGCTGATCGTGGTCGCGCTCACGATCGTCTCGGTCTTCTGGGCGGCCCGGAGGTTCGCCTCGAGCGTCCGCTGACCTTCTGCCTCGTGTCAGGAAGGACGCCCTCCTAGGCAAAATCCGTCAAGAGGGCGTCCTTCCTGACACAGCCCTGACACAGCCCTGACACACAGTTCAGCGCTTGCGGGCGATGGTGAGCCCGTCGGCGAGGGGGATCATCACGACGTCGACCCGGGAGTCGGTCAGCACGAAGTCGTTGAACTCCGCCACCGCGGCCTGGTCGGGGTTGTTCGGGGCAAGAACGGAGCCGTGGAAGAGCACGTTGTCGACCACGATCACCCCACCCGGCCGGACGCGGGGGACGAGGGCCTCCCAGTAGGTCCGGTTGTTCACCTTGTCGGCATCGATGAAGGCGAGATCGAGGTGGGGCTCCTCCGGCAGTTCCAGGACGTTCTGCGCGGCCGGGCCGAGGCGTAGCTCTATACGGTCGGCCACCCCGGCCCGCTCCCAGTACCGGCGGGCGATGTCGGTGAATTCCTTGGAGATGTCGAAGCAGACCAGGCGCCCGTCCGGCGGCAGGCCCCGGGCGATGGACAGGGATGACAGCCCGGTGAACGTGCCGATCTCCACGGCCCGCCGGGCCCCGACCAGTCGGGTGAGGAACGTGAGAAACGACGCCTGTTCGGGCGCGATCGACAGCGTTGCGTACGGGGGTAGCGTCGATTGCGTCTCGGCGAGCAGGTCGGTGACGACGGGGTCCAACGGCGGGTTGTGCGCGACGAGGTAGGCGTGCAGTTCGTCGCTGAGTCCGATCGACTTGAGGCTCACAGAACTGACCGTACGCGACCGGCCGGCGTTACGCGGAGCGGACCAGTCCCGTGGCCCACGCGGTGGGGACGTCGAGGCCCAGCCGGCCCAGCAGCCGGCGCACCAGCGGCAGCGAGACCCCGATGACGTTGGTGTGGTCGCCGTCGATGCGGTCGACGAACCAGCCGCCGAGCCCGTCGATGGTGAACGCGCCGGCCACGTGGAGCGGCTCGCCGGTGGCCACGTACGCGTCAATCTCGTCGTCGGTCACGTCGGCGAAGGTGACCTGGGTGCTGGCCACGTCGGTCGCCTGGGTTCCGGCGGCCACGTCGATGAGGCAGTGTCCGGTGTGGAGGGTCCCGATCCGGCCGCGCATCCGGCGCCAACGCGCGACCGCCTCCTCGGCCGTGGCGGGCTTGCCGTGGATGGCCCCCTCGAACTCGAGGACGCTGTCGCAGCCGAGGACCAGGGTCCGGTCGTCGCCGGCCGGCTCGGTGCGCAGCCGTTCGGCGACCGCCTCGGCCTTCAGCCGGGCCAGGGTGACGCAGTAGGTCCGGACGTCGCCCGGCTCGACCGCCGACTCGTCGACACCGCTCACGATCACGGTCGGGTCCAGCCCGGCCGCCCGTAGGACCGCCAGCCGGGCCGGGCTGGCCGAGGCGAGAACCAGCCTCATCGGGGCAGGGCCGAGGCCCGCCAGGCGCCGGCGCCCCGCGGCGTGACGGCCGGCCGGGCCGACCGGGCCCACCAGCTCACCGGGGCCGACTCGCCGGTCGCCGCCTGGGTCGACCGGGACGCCAGGACGGTCACCAGGGCCGCCAGCTCCTCGTCGGTCGGCGAACCCCGCAGAATGCGGATCTCGTCAAGCACGCGTCCGAGCCTAGCCGAGCGTGGTGAGGTCGATCTGCGCCCGTACCGGCTCCTCAAGGTCCAGCACCCCGCCCGCCTCGGCCTTGGCGTGGAGCACGTAATGCCCGCCCTCTGGGCGCTGGCGGCCGGACGGCTCACCGGCGAGGCGGTACAGGTGGGCCGCGAGGGGCTCCTGGTCCACCAGGAGGTCGTACGGGCCGGTCGGTCATGGCTCAAGGGGTGTCCGCTGAACCTATGCTGCCGCTTCTGGCGGTTGGTGCCCGGCTGAGCCGATCGGTGCGCGTCAGCGCACTGATGTTCCTGACCGGACTCGTCCTACAGCGGGATGTTGCCGTGCTTCTTGGGCGGGAGCGTCTCGCGCTTGGTGCGCAGGGCCCGCAGCGCCCGGACGATGTGCGCGCGGGTGGTCGAGGGCCGGATCACCGCGTCGACGTAGCCGCGTTCGGCCGCGAGGTACGGGTTGGCCAGGGTACGCTCGTACTCCTCGATCAGCCGCGCCCGCTCCGCGTCCGGATCGGCGGCCTCGCGCAGCTGCTGGCGGTAGAGGATGTTCACCGCGCCCTGCGCCCCCATCACGGCGATCTGCGCGGTCGGCCAGGCGAAGTTCAGGTCCGCGCCGAGGTGCTTGGAGCCCATGACGTCGTACGCTCCGCCGTACGCCTTGCGGGTGATGACCGTGACCTTGGGTACGGTCGCCTCCGCGTACGCGTAGATGAGCTTCGCGCCGCGGCGGATGATGCCGCCCCACTCCTGGTCGGTACCCGGCAGGAATCCGGGAACGTCCACAAAAGTAAGTATCGGAATATTGAAGGCATCGCAGGTCCGGGCGAATCGCGCGGCCTTCTCGGAGGCGGCGATATCCAGACAGCCGGCCAGATGCAGGGGCTGGTTGGCCACCACGCCCACCGACCGGCCCTCGACCCGGCCGAAGCCGACCACGATGTTGCGGGCGTAGAGCGGCTGTACTTCGAGGAATTCGCCGTCGTCGAGAACGTGCTCGAGGACGGTGTGCATGTCGTACGGCTGGTTCGGCGAGTCGGGAATCAGCGTGTCCAGCGCGAGGTCTGATTCCGCTGTAGACAGATCGACCGGCGTGTCGAACACCGGCGGATCGTCGAGGTTGTTCGACGGCAGGTACGACAGCAGCGCCTTGACGTAGGCGATCGCGTCCGCCTCGTCGGTGGCGAGGTAGTGGGCGTTCCCGCTGCGGGTGTTGTGCGTGCGGGCCCCGCCGAGGTCCTCCATGGCCACGTCCTCGCCGGTGACCGTCTTGATGACGTCCGGTCCGGTGATGAACATGTGGCTGGTCTGGTCGACCATCACGGTGAAGTCGGTGACGGCAGGCGAGTACACCGCCCCGCCGGCGCAGGGCCCCATGATGAGCGAGATCTGCGGGATCACCCCGCTGGCTCGCACGTTGCGGAAGAAGATCTCGCCGTAGAGGCCGAGCGAGACCACGCCCTCCTGAATGCGTGCGCCCCCGGAGTCGTTGATGCCGATCACGGGGCACCCGATCTTCATGGCGAGGTCCATGACCTTGACGATCTTCTCCCCGAACACCTCGCCGAGGGAGCCGCCGAAGACGGTGAAGTCCTGGGCGAAGACGCAGACCTGGCGGCCGTCGATGGTGCCGTACCCGGTGATCACGCCGTCGCCGTACGGGCGGTACCGGTCCTGGCCGAAGTTCGTCGAGCGGTGCCGGGCCAGCTCGTCGAGCTCGACGAAGGAGCCCGGGTCCAGCAGCATCTCGATCCGCTCCCGCGCGGTCTTCTTGCCCCGCGCGTGCTGCTTCTCCACGGCCCGGGCCGAACCGGCGTGGACCGCCTCGTCGATCCGCCGGGCCAGGTCGGCGATCTTGTCCGCGGTCGTCTGCGGGTTGCCGCTGGCTGCACTCACGCGGTGATCGTATCCGCGTCGGCCGGGCCGGCGTCCCGAAGCGGCGTATCGGCCGCTGCCGCCGGTCGTTGGCCTCGGTATGGATGAGGTGACGCTCGTCGGCGCCGGCCTCATCGGGGCTGGCATAGCCACCCTCGGTCTGGCGCTGCTCGTGGTGGGCCGGCGCGCCGCCGGCCGCGGCCGCAGTAGGCGTCCGCTTGCCCCACGGCCGTCTCGTCCCCGCCCGGGCCGGCCAGCCCCGGGCCATCCCCGTCCCGACGAGGCGGGCCCACCTCGTCTGCGACCGGTGCCCGATCCGGCGTCCCGCCGGCGGCCGCCGGTGCCCACAGCCAAGGGCCCGGTGTCGGCAACGAAGGGCCCGGTGCCTATGACCAACGGGCCGGTGCCCGTTGTCAAGGGACCGGCGCCCACGCCCGAGGCGCTTGACGGCGAGACGCTCATGCTCGGCCCCGTACCGGCCTGGCGGTTGCCCGTGCACCAGCGCGGAGCCCCGCTGGGGACGGGAGCCCCGATGGTGACGGACGTCCGGAGCGCCACCCGGCCGGACGAGCCGGTGGCGCGGCCCGGCGTGGCCCCGAGCATGCGGCCGCAGGTGGCCTCGGCGCTGTTCCCCCGCGGCGACTCCCGCCCGACCGCCGAGGAGGTCCCACCGCGAGCCCAGGAGTCGTCACCTCGAGCCCAGGAGGTGCCACCCCGGGCCCAGGAGGCCGCGCCGCGGGCCGAAGAAGCCCCGCTGCGAGCCGAGGTTGGTACGGACGGGGCCGCCCCCGGCGAGCCGGCTCGGTTCGGATGGTTCCAGGCGGGCCGGTAGCGGCTCCTGTCCGGCGACCGGGCAGCATTGCGGTGTGCCGAACCCCTCTGCTCAGACCGACAGCCCGGCCCGGACCGACAGCGAGCCCGTGCTGACGCCGGGGACCGCCGACTCGCCTCGGGGCGACGATCGGTTGAGCCAGGCCCGGCTCGCTGAGGCGCTGATTTCGGGCGGGTTCTGGTCCGACGTCCGGGTCGTGCCGGAGACCGGGTCGACCAACGCGGATGTCATCGCGGCCGCCGAGCGCGGGGCCGGCGAGGGCCTCGTGCTCATCGCCGAAAGCCAGGTGGCCGGGCGAGGCCGCCTGGGGCGGTCGTGGCAGACCCCGCCCGGCACCGCGCTCACGATGAGCGTGCTCGTGCGACCACGCTCGCTCCCGGCCACCCGGCTCGGGTGGCTGCCCCTGCTCGCCGGGGTCGCCGTGGTCGAGGCGTGCACGTCGGTGACCGACGCCGTCGAGGCGGCCCTGAAATGGCCGAACGACCTGCTGGTACGCCCCGCGGGCGCGAACGACGGCGCGTGGGGCAAGGGGGGCGGGATCCTGGCCGAGGTGGCCGATTCGGAGACGATCGCCCTAGGTATAGGCATAAATGTTCACCAGCGGTGGGATGAGCTTCCCACCCCGACCGACCCGCAGGCCTATCCGGCGTCCTCGTTGGCCCTGGCTGGGGCTCGCTGCGACCGGGAACAGCTCGCGATTGCCGTGCTGCGGCGCCTCGCGGAGTGGTACCGCCGGTGGCGCGATGTCGACGGCGACCCCGATCGTTCGGGCCTGGTCGCCGCCTACCGGGCCCGGTGCCGGACGCTTGGCCAGGCGGTCACCGTGACGCTCCCGGCCGGGGGTGCGCTGCGCGGGACGGCCATCGACGTCGACTCGGACGGTTGCCTGGTCGTACGCGGCGCGACCGGCGAACACCGGCTGGCTGCTGGCGACGTGCACCACGTTCGCCGACAGTAATCGGGAAGCTACCGAAGGTAATCAATGGCTGCTGCCGGTAATCCAGGGGCAGTCGGCCCGCATTCCAGCGTTTCAGCCGAAGCGACCCTGGCGGGAACGCACTAGATTCGAGCCGACCACCAGCGTGCCGCTCCGGTGACGGCCTGCCTAGCCGGGAGCAACGCGATCACATCCCGAGGAGGTTGGGCGTGGCTTTCCCTGAAGAGTCCCTGTCGCAAGGCGAAGAGGTGAGGCTGCACCTGCACCCGCACTGGATCGTCATCTTCTGGCCAGCCGTCATGGCGGTCATCACGGTTGGGGGGACGGTCGCCGCCGCGATCGGGTTGGGCATCGGTGTGTTGTTCTACATCATCGCGGCGGTCGCCCTGGTTCTGTTCATCTGGCTGTCGCTGACGCCGTACATCGTCTGGCGCAGCACCCACTACGTCTTCACCAACAAGCAGGTCCTGCTCCGCACCGGCGTGCTGCGTCGGGAGGAGCGCGGCATTCCGCTCAACAAGGTCAACAACGTCCGGACCACGCAGGGTCTCCTCGACCGGATTCTGCGTTGCGGCACGCTGATCGTGGAGTCCGCTGGTGAGGTACACGGCCAGTCGGAGCTGCGGCGGATTCCGACCGTGATTCGTGTCGGGAACACGCTCAAGGAGCTGGTGGCCGAGGACCTGGACCGGCACCAGCTCGACGAGGAGGAGCTGCGGGCCGCGCTCCGGGAGCACCGCGAGGCCGGCGGCACCCTCTAGAACCGCGAACCTGTCCGCGCTCCTGGCCGGATCTCGCCTGGCCAGGAGCGCGTTTGTTTAGTCGATCTTCGTTCAGCCAGCCCGGATCGCCGGACCCCGGCGGCTTCGTACAGAGGCGCGGCCGACGGCCGCGTACGGAATGCGGCGCCGTCCCAAGCGCCGCGGCCACCTCGTACGGAATCGGCGGAGACCCCCACGGAGGCCTCCGCCGAGACGCCGTCGGCCGAATGCCGTACGGAAACGTAGAGGAAAGCGCCCGCGCCGAGAGGAACGGGCGGGATCAGCGCCGCGCCGGGGCGTCCTCGCGCAGCATGTGGTCGAGCTCGATCTCGACGAGCTCGTCGGCCAGCGCCTCGTCGTCCGCATCTACCGGATTCACCGTGTCGACCGGCACCGGTTGTACCGTCGCCGGTTCGATGGCCGCCGGGTCCTCGTCGGGGTCCTCGTTGGCCAGGGTCCCCTTCGCCTCGACGTACGCCGGGTCGCTGGCCGCGTCGACGCGCAACGGGTCCAGCTCGGCCACGTGGCTGAGGTCGGCCGACACCCCGCTGGCGAGCACCGGGGGCGCGGCCACCGAGGCCGCGGCCTGGTCCTCGGTCGCCGGCTTGAAGACGTGCGTACGGTAGGCCCAGAACCGGAAGATCGTGCCGAGCGCGATACCCACGAAGGTGCAGATATTGAGCACGAGCCAGCTGGTCTGGTCGAAGCCGTACTTGGCCAGCGCCACGATGCCCGTCTCGATCAGCAGGCCGACTGCGTTGAAGAAGAAGAACAGCGAGTACTCCCGCCGCAGGGTCGTCTTCGGCCGGTGCCGGTAGGTCCAGTAGCGGTTGAGGAAGTAGGCGCTCGTCACCGCCACCACGGTGGCCACCGCCTTCGCCTTGACCTCGCTGCCCGCGACGATCAACAGCAGCGCGTTGAAGACGGCGAAGTTGACGCCGAGGTTGATCAAGCCGATCGTGCCGAACTTCGCCACTTCATCGGTGATCGCGTGGAACCGCTGGGGCACCCGGCTGAGCAGCACACCCCAGAGGTCACCCAGGCGGTCCAGCACTGTCCGTACCCCGCGGGCGACCGAACCCCGCAGGGAGGCGGCCGCCGGGGCGAGTCGCCCCCGTGGGGATGGGTGCGCCTGCGGTGCTGATCGCGAGCGAGACACTCTGTCAGCCATCGGCCACCATCCTTTGATCTCGCCGTTCCTCTCCGGCACCAGCCCTACGTTACGCGCAGCGCCTGAGCGACGTAGGTCGGATCGGTTCAGGTTCGAGCAAGATCCGATTACGACTCGGGCACGGGTGATCTCTGTGGCCCGGGGTGACAACCCCGCTGACCTGGGGTTTCGCCCCCGACCGGCCCGATGCGAGACCTGGGCCCAACGGCCCCGATGGCCCCGGCCTGTGCAGCGTGTCACAAGGCCGATGCAGAACCTCACAGGTCTCTGCGCTGCCGAGGTTCCCCATTTCGGCCTACCGTAAAAATTATTGACCTGGTCAACGACGACCCGAGGAGTTTCTCATGACTGCGTCGGTTGGTGGCACGGCCGCCGCTGGTTCCGCCCCTACTCGTCACGCGCGGCTCCTCGAGTGGGTGAACGAGGTCGCCCAGCTGACCACGCCCGACCAGATCGTGTGGTGCACCGGGTCCCGCGAGGAGTGGGACCGGCTCTCCGCCGAGCTGGTCGAGAAGGGTGCCCTCGTCCGGCTCAATCCCGAGAAGCGCCCCAACTCGTTCTGGGCGCGCACCGACCCCACCGACGTGGCCCGAGTCGAGGAGCGTACCTTCATCTGCTCGGTCGACCCGGAGGACGCCGGCCCGACCAACAACTGGATGGCCCCGGCCGAGATGAAGGCGGTGATGACCGAACTCTACCGGGGCTGCATGCGGGGCCGGACGATGTACATCATCCCGTTCTGCATGGGATCGCTGCAGGCCGAGAAGCCGATGTTCGGCGTGCAGATCACCGACAGCGCCTACGTCGTCCTCTCCATGCACATCATGACCCGGATGGGCACGCCCGTGCTCGAGGCGATGGGGACGGACGCCGATTTCGTGCCGGCCCTGCACTCGGTGGGGATGCCGCTGGAGCCGGGGCAGCCGGATGTGGTCTGGCCGTGCAACCAGACCAAGTACATCTCGCACTTCCCGGAGACGCGGGAGATCTGGTCGTTCGGGTCGGGGTACGGCGGTAACTCGCTGCTCGGCAAGAAGTGCTACTCGCTGCGGATCGCCAGCGTGATCGGTCGGGACGAGGGCTGGCTCGCCGAGCACATGCTGATCCTCAAGCTCACCTCGCCGGCCGGCAAGGTGTACTACATCGCGGCCGCGTTCCCGTCCGCCTGCGGCAAGACCAACCTGGCCATGCTGGAGCCGACGCTGCCCGGCTGGAAGGTGGAGACGCTGGGCGACGACATCGCCTGGATGCGGTTCGGGCCGGACGGGCGGCTCTACGCGAGCAACCCCGAGTACGGCCTGTTCGGCGTGGCGCCCGGCACCGACTGGAAGACCAACCCCAACGCCATGCGCACGTTGGAGCGCGGTAACTCGATATTTACCAACGTTGGGTTGACCGACGACGGTGACGTGTGGTGGGAAGGCATGGGCGACCCGCCGGCGCACCTGACCGACTGGCACGGCAAGGACTGGACGCCGGATTCCGGGGAGCCGTCCAGCCACCCCAACTCGCGGTTCTGCACGCCGATCAAGCAGTGCCCCATCCTGGCGCCCGAGTACGACGACCCGAACGGAGTGCCGATCTCGGCGATCCTCTTCGGCGGGCGGCGTCGCACCACGATTCCGCTGGTGACCGAGGCGCGGGACTGGGTCCACGGTGTCTACATGGGAGCGACGCTCTCCTCGGAGACGACCGCGGCCGCCGTGGGCAAGGTGGGCGTGGTCCGGCGCGACCCGATGGCCATGCTGCCGTTCATCGGGTACAACGCGGGCGACTACTTCAACCACTGGATCGAAATGGGTAAGAGCGCTCGCGACGCGTCGCTGCTGCCCCGGATCTTCTACGTGAACTGGTTCCGGCGGGGCGAGGACGGCCGCTTCCTGTGGCCCGGCTACGGCGAGAACTGCCGCGTCCTCAAGTGGGTCGTGGAGCGGCTGGAGGGCACGGCCGGCGCGGTGGAGACGCCGATCGGCCACGTTCCGACGCCGCAGTCCCTGGACACCACCGGCCTCGACATCTCTCAGGAGGACCTCGAGGCGGTGCTGCGGGTCGACCCCGACGAGTGGCGGGCCGAGATTCCGGACATCACCGAGTGGTTCGCGAAGTTCGGCGATCGCCTGCCGGCGGTGCTGTGGGCCGAGCTCGACTCGCTCAAGGCCCGCCTCGGCATGGAACCATGATCGACGTCTGATTCGATCATGGTCTCCGTCACGGTGGTACCGGCTGGCGCTCACCGTAAGGGGTGTCAGCCGGTAAGCCGACACAACTCGGGTCGCGCGGGGAGGCTAGGCTACGCAGGGTGAATTCCGGGACCGCGCCAGCCAGTCATCTGCTCCGGCCGCGTCTCGCGCCGGTGCGTCACACCCTTGAGCAGCGCCTCGCCCGGTTCGGGCGACGGCTGCGCTATGGCGGGCCCCGGAGGCGGGTACGGGATCTGCTCTACCGGATCTACGAGCGCCGGTTGCGGGCCGCCATGGCCGGCAAGCCGATGCCGCGGCACGTCGGCGTGATGTGCGACGGCAACCGGCGCTGGGCCCGGGACATGGGCTTTGTCGATCCGAACGACGGCCACCGCGTGGGCGCCCAGAACGTCAAGAACCTGCTCCGCTGGTGCGACGAGGTGGGCGTCGAGCACGTCACCCTGTACCTGCTGGCCACCCGGAACCTGAGCCGACCCGCGCCCGAGCTCGATCCGCTGCTGCAGATCATCGAGGACCTGGCCAATGAGCTGGCCGAGGAGGGCAACCCCTGGCGGCTCAACATCGTGGGAACGCTGGACGTGCTGCCGGCCCACCACGCGATCGCGCTGAAGACCGCCCAGGAGCGCACCCGCGACCGTACCGGCGGGGCCGTGGTGAACCTGGCCATCGGATACGGCGGCCGGCAGGAGATCACCGAAGCCGTCCGGTCGTTGCTCTACGAGCACGCGCGCAACGGGGGAACCCTCGAGGAGCTGGCCGAGGTGCTCGATGTCGATCACATCGCTGAGCATCTCTACACGGCCGGGCAACCCGATCCGGACCTGGTGATTCGGACCAGCGGCGAGCAGCGCCTGTCGGACTTCCTGCTCTGGCAGAGCGCCCACTCGGAGTTCTACTTCTGTGACGTCAACTGGCCCGGCTTCCGCAAGGTCGACTTCCTGCGGGCCCTGCGCAGCTACTCAGACCGCCAGCGTCGGTTCGGCATCTAGGGACCCAGATCCACCAACATAGCCAGATCTACCGACCTAATCGGAACCGGGAGTGCATTCCGGTCGCGCGCGCCGCAAACCGCTCATCGATGGCGTGAACCGCCCGTTCGTACCTCAAACTGCTCGCTGGTGCCACAAATCGGTGCTCGCAAATCGGTCGCGGGTGACATAACCGGCGGCTGGCCGGCGGCGTTGGTATCGATGTGAACGACGCCCTGGCGCTGGCCCTCGTCCTGTTGCTGCTCCTCTCCGGCTACGTGGCGGGGCGGGTGCACGCCGAGGTGGGGTACCGCGCGGGCTTTCGCCTGGGGTATCGCCAAGGGCACGCGGACGGCTCCCGTGCGCGACCGCCCACGGCTCGCGAGGAGCCGACGGTGACGCTTCAGGTGATCGGAAACGACGTGTCGACATGGTCGGAAAGTCGACACAACACGGAGAGTCACGCCTCCGTGCCCAGTAAGTGAGACAGGGCCCGGGGCGACGGTCTGGTCGTGCTGGCGTACGCCGGTTAGCGTCTAGCGGTGTAGCCGGGGGCTCCCCGCTACCCGAGGCCCGGTTGAACGGGGCCCCACCCAGCTCCGGAGGTGTCGGTTGTCCGGCTCCCTACGCGCCACCGCCGAGCGGTCGCGGTCCGGTGCCGGGCACGTCACCAGGTACGGGCCGTCGGCCGTGACGAGGCGCGACCGCCGGGGTGTGCGGTCGTCGGAGTAGCCTGTGACGAAAGATAGAAACCCCTCGACCGATATAACGCCACGGACCAGCCGTACGACTGCCCGATCGCTTGCGGGCGCGAGGCCCCCCGCCGAGCCGCCCGACCAGGTCGAGGCCGCGCCCTCGACCACGGGTACGTCACGTCGCCCGTCCCGCGCCGCCGTCGGTACCGGCCGAGTTCTCGGCCGAACCGGGGCGGCGCGTTCTGCTACTGGGGCACGTACGCAGCCGAAGGCGAGGGCTCAGCAGGAGGAACTCGCTCAGCCGAACGGCAGTGCGCGGCGGACGTACGTCCTCGATACGTCGGTACTGCTGTCCGACCCGCGGGCGGCGCTGCGCTTCGCCGAACACGACGTCGTGCTGCCGCTCGTGGTCATCACCGAGCTGGAGGGCAAGCGGCACCATCCCGAGCTCGGTGGTTTCGCCCGCCAGGCATTGCGAATCCTCGACGATCTACGGGTCGAGCACGGTCGATTGGATCAGCCGCTCGTCGTCAACGACCAGGGCGGCACGCTGCGGGTCGAGCTGAACCACACCGACCAGTCGGCCCTTCCGGTGGGCTTCCGAGCCGACACCAACGACGCCCGAATCCTCTCCGTCGCGCTGGGTCTCGCGGCCGAGGGCCAGGACGTCACCTTGGTGACCAAGGACATCCCGCTGCGGGTCAAGGCCGCCGCGGTGGGGCTCGTCGCCGACGAGTACCGGCACGGGCAGGCGAGCGACCCGACGTGGACCGGCGTCGTCGAGCTGGAGATCACCGACGAGGAGCGCGACCGGCTCTACGCCGGCGAGGCGCTGGAGAATCCGGCCGCGGCCGAGCTGCCGACCCACACGGGCCTGGTGCTGCGCTCACCGAACGGCTCGGCGTTGGGGCGGGTGCATCCGGACAAGCAGGTACGCCTGGTGCGGGCCGACCGGGAGGCCTTCGGGCTGCGCGGACGGTCGGCCGAACAGCGCATCGCGCTGGACCTGCTGCTGGACGAGTCGGTCGGCATCGTCTCGCTCGGTGGGCGGGCCGGCACGGGCAAGTCGGCGCTCGCGCTCTGCGCCGGGCTCGAGGCGGTGATGGAGCGTCGGCGGCACAAGAAGGTCGTGGTGTTCCGGCCGCTGTACCCGGTGGGTGGGCAGGAACTGGGGTACCTGCCCGGCTCGGAGTCGGAGAAGATGTCGCCCTGGGCCCAGGCGGTGTTCGACACCCTCGGGGCCGTGGTGCACGAGAACGTCATCGAGGAGATCGCCTCCCGCGGGCTGCTCGAGGTCCTTCCTCTCACCCACATCCGGGGCCGGTCGTTGCACGACTCGTTCGTGATCGTCGATGAGGCTCAGTCGCTGGAGCGGGGCGTACTGCTCACCGTGCTCTCGCGCATCGGCCAGGGCTCGCGGGTCGTGCTCACCCACGACGTCGCCCAGCGCGACAACCTGCGGGTGGGTCGCCATGACGGCATCGTGGCCGTGATCGAGGCATTGAAGGGCCACCCCCTTTTCGCCCACGTCACGCTGACCCGCTCCGAGCGGTCGCCGATCGCGGCGATGGTCACCGACCTTCTCGATGACTTCCCGGACTGACGGGCGACTTCCCGGACTGACGGGCGAATTCCCGGACCGGTAGGCGACTTCCCGGGCCGGCGGCGAAGTCTCGGAATGAAGGGCGACTTCCTGGATTGATTGGGCCACTTCCCGGACAGAGGGGAGGACTTTCCGGACGTCAGGGGAGGACTGAGGGCGCGACACTGGCCGTCGGGTGTGCGGCAATTGTGGCTTATGCCCACATTTATCCTGTAAGGTGCATCACATTGTGTCCGGCCGCGTGTAGAAGAAGCGGCGGCAGTGGGAAAGGGTGACTCCGGGCCGCGGCGCGGGTTTCCGTTGCCGCCGCGGACCCGACGGCCAGGCGTGCGACTGACCGCTGGTGCGACCCGTGTGGTCGATGGCCGTCGATGATGGTGCGGGCACGGCCGTGCCCGACGTTCGCGACGAAAGGAAGGCCTGGTGGTTCGGTCCAGTCGTGACCCTCGACCCCAGCCCAGGACCCGCCGCCCCGGCCCGGCGAGCGATCCGCGCCCCCGCCCGGCGCCTCGACAGCGGTCCGGCCCCGCCCCGACCGACGAGCATCGCGGCGGCCCGCCGCCGACTGACGAGTATCGCGGCGGCCAGCCGCGGGCCGACGATCATCGCGGCGGCCCGGCCCCAACCCCGCTGCGGGTGCCACCGCCCCCGGGCCGCGCACCCCGGCAACGCGTCGTCGACGAAGCGACCCGGCTCGTCCCCGAGGTACCCAGCCACCGTCGACCGGCCCGGCGGTTCCAGGTCTTAGGCGTCTTCATCCTTGCCGTCGGCGCGGCGGCCGGCTCCTACAGCGTGTTCACCGGCAACGACAGCCACTCGGCCCCGATCCAGGTTGCGATCAACCCCTCGGCCACCGAGGACCCCGCCGTGTTGGCGGCCCGCGATAGCGCCCGCGCGAAGGCGGAGGCCGCGGCAGCCGAGGCCGCGGAGCGGGCCCGCCAGGCGAACGAGGTCACCGCGGCCGAGGAGACGGCCGAGCAGCAGGTGCCCCAGACGCCGATGCCGGACGTGCCCGCCTCCTGCGACGAGTACACCGGCAACCGGGCCCTGGGGTGCGCGCTGCTGCTCGAGGCGGGCTTCGGGCTCGACCAGATGGGCTGCCTGGACGCGCTGTGGACCCGCGAGAGCAACTGGCGGGCCGAGGCTCACAACTCGTCGTCGGGGGCCCACGGCATCCCCCAGGCCCTGCCGGCCGAGAAGATGGCGGTCTACGGCGAGGACTACCTCACCAACCCCGTGCCGCAGATCCGGTGGGGGCTCGACTACATCCGTAACCGGTACGGCACGCCGTGCGGTGCGTGGTCCTTCTGGCAGGCCAACCACTGGTACTGACCCAGGCCGATTCCGATCCAGGCCGGTTCCGATTCGGGCCGGTCTTGACCCGGCCGATCCTGGCCTGAGTCGATCTTGATTCGGCCCGGCCGGCCGGGCTTGGGTGCCGCGGTCGGACGGCGACGCCCGCGTGGGCTGTCGCGGTCGGCGGCGCGGGCGGCTAGCGTGGGCGTCGACGGTGTCGACGAAGACAGGAGCCGCCATGCTCGAGGAAGCCACGTTGGAGCAGCCAGCCACCTCGGCGCGGGTACAGTCGCCGTCCGAGGTGGACATCGCGATCGTGGGCGCCGGCCCCACGGGCCTGTTCGCCGCCTACTACGCGGGTTTCCGCGGCCTGTCCACCGCCGTGATCGACGCGTTGCCGGAGCCGGGCGGTCAGGTCACCGCGATGTACCCAGAGAAGGTCATCTACGACGTCGCCGGCTTCCCGGCGATCCGGGGCCGCGAGCTCGTGGCGAACCTGGTGGCTCAGGCGGGGCAGTACAACCCCACGTACCTGCTGGGCATCCGGGCCGAGAAGCTGAGCTATGCCAGCGACGGTCGCCCGGTGCTCACGCTCTCCGACGGCACCGTGCTCACCTGCGGGGCGGTCATCATCACCGGCGGCCTGGGTAGCTTCACGGCCCGCCCGCTGCCGGCCGCGGAGAACTTCACCGGTACCGGGGTCCTGTTCTTCGTCAAGCAGCCCGAGGAGCTGGCCGGGCACGATGTGGTGATCGTCGGGGGCGGCGACTCGGCCTTCGACTGGGCGCTCACCCTGCAGCCCATCGCCAAGTCCGTGACCCTGGTGCACCGGCGGGACAAGTTCCGCGCCCACGCCGCGACCGTGGCCCGGGTGCAGGCGCTGCCGGTGAACATCGTGGTGAACGCCGAGGTCACCCGCATCATCGGCGAGGAGCGTGTGACCGGGTGCGAGATCACGGTCCGCGGCGAAGAGCCCCGTATCGTGCCGGCCGACACCATCGTGGCGGCGCTCGGCTTCACGGCCGACCTCGGCCCGCTCGCCGACTGGGGCCTGCGGCTGGAGCGGCGCCACATCGTGGTCGATTCGACCACGGCGACGAACCTGCCCCGGGTCTTCGCCGCCGGGGACATCTCCGAGTACCCCGGTAAGGTCCGGCTCATCGCCACCGGCTTCGGGGAGGCAGCCACGGCGGTGAACAACGCCGCGGTCGCCATCAACCCGTCGGCCCACCTCTTCCCGGGCCACTCGTCGGACGCCGGCTGACGCTCGTCCGCCGTCTGCTCCGGCGAGACTCGGTCCGGCGGGACTCGAGCCGGCTGAGCCCAGAACGTCCGGCTCAGCCGGCGAGGATGTCCGCCGCCGTACACGTGAGCATGTCGGTCGGTGCGTTCCGGACCGTTTCCCGGGCGCACAGCACGTAGCGCAGGTCCGGGTTGTCGCCCGGCAGGTGGGTGGCCTTGGCCGCCAGATCGGCCAGCACGCGTGGCCCGTCGATGGATCGGCGCCACTTGGCCTCGCCCACGACGACGGGGCGCCGCGACCGGCCGGCCAGGGCGACCGCGTCGATCTCGACCCGGCCGTCGTCTGTCCAATAGGGACCGATCGCGACGATCTCGGGCCCGAGGTCGCCGGCGACCGCGAGCCGTCGCAGGTGATCCCGGAACATGGCCTCCCAGACCGGGCCGAGATGGTCGTCGATGGCGGCGACGAGGACGTCCAGGATCGAGTCACCGAGCCCGCGTTCGATCTCGGGGCGGAACCGCTCGATCAGGTTCAGGTAGAACGCGAGGAAGTTGTCGGCGACCCGGTAGACGCGCCGACGCGTGCGGTCACTTTCGGTGACGGGGATCAGGCGCTCGATGAGCCTAAGCTCGGCGAGCCGATCGAGGGTGCGGCTGGGTTCGGACCGGACCCAGTCCTTGATCTCGTTGTGGCGGGTGCGACCAGCCGCGATGGCGTGGAGGACGGCGCCGGGCAGCTCCCCCTTCTCCACCTCGGTGGCCAGGACCAGCCGGCCCTCGGTGAGCAGCGGCGCGGCCGGGCGGCAGACCAGGCGCCGCAGGTTCTCCTCCAGTGGCGCGGCCTGGTCCCACCACGACAAGTAGAGCGGCACGCCTCCGAGCAGGCCGTAGACCACGGCCCGCTGGGGCGGCGGCAGGTCCGGGAGCATGAGTGCGGCCTCGTGCGGCCGGAACGGGTGGACCAGCAACGTCAGGTCGAACCGCCCGTACAGCGGCGCACGGTGCTCCTGAAGCGCCTCCATGTACCGCACCGCGGAGCCGCACAACAACAGCCGTAGCCGGGTGGGGCCGCGGTCGAGGAAGGCCCGGAGGACGCCGGGCAGTTCCGGCGACGTGGTGACCAGCTCGGGGAACTCGTCCAGGACAAGAAGCACCGGTTGCGTCGCCAGGGCGCTGATGCGGTCGAGCGCGTCATCCCAGTCCTGGTAGGGGCGGTCGGGGGCGTCGGGGAAGACGGCCCGGACCTGGCGCAGGAGCTGGTGCAGCTCGCCCGCCGGGGAGCGTGCTGCGCCGGTGTGGAAGATCGCGGGCAGGTCGCGGGCGAACTGGTGGATGAGGGCGGTCTTGCCCACGCGGCGTCGGCCCCAGACCACGGCCGGCCGCGCGTCAGGGGTGGCCCACCATCGGCGCAGTTCCGCCAGCTCCGTGGCGCGGTTGACGAAGACCATAACCGGCACCCTACCGCCGATACTTACCTGGCACGTAACTTACGAGGTACGTAAGTTACGGGGTACGTAAGTTACGTACGCCGTAACTTGGTCCGGCGTAACTTACTGCCAGGTAGATGATCGCCCACCGCGATTCATGATCGCCGTGAGGCGACGGTGCCCTCATGACGCCAGAAGTGCCTCACCCTGATCAACGTTCTTGATCGGGGTGAGGCACGTGTGGCCTCTCACGCGCACCAACGCCTCACGGCGATCATGGATGTCGGCGCGGCCGAGCGGTGGTCCCGGCGTGGGGCGGGCGATCACGGTGCGACTCGTGGCGTGCCGATGCCCGAGGCGTGGCGTGCCCATGCCGCGACGCGTCAGCGTGTCAGGACGCGACGCGTCAGCGTGTCAGGACGCGACGCGTCAGCGTGTCAGGACGCGACGCGTCAGCGTGTCAGGACGCGACGCGTGGGCGTGTCCCCGGGTGCGGGCGGGATCGAGGGCGTTGTCCCTAGAGGCGGCTGACGTACTCGACGGCGGCGGCCGGCTCGGCCTCCTCGGTGGCGTCGAAGACCTTCTGCCGCAGCTCGCCGCCGGCGTCGCCGGAGCCGGTGAGCTGCTCGATCAACGTGGGCGCCACGCCCGCCGCGAGCAGGGCCGTGCCGAGTGCGGTCCGGGCCGGGTCGACCTCGAGGAACCGGGCGATCTCGACCATCCCCTCGACCGGACCGGCCGAGCCGTGGACGCCGTTGGTCGACACCGTGACCTCGCCGATGCCGAGCTCGGCGGCGCGGGCCAGGAGCACCCCCCGGACGGAGTGAGGGACCGCCTGCTCGGGACGGGTCGCGCCGACCACGTCGGTGCGGAAGCTGGCCCACGACCGGTCGGCCCAGTGGATCTCCAGGGCCACGACGCGGGAGCGGGGAGCGGTGTAGTGGCCGAGCTGGGCCGGGTGGAAGCCGTTGAGCACGATCAGCGGGGTGCCGGCGATCTCGGTGCTCACTGCGTACGTGCCCGGAGCGAGCTTGGTGGGCGCCTTGAACGCCGCGTCGAGATCCTCCGGGCTGATGCCGTACCGCTCCACCACCTGGTGGCCGCCCAGGGCCGGGACCCCGGAGTTGAGCTGGTCGCCGAACTCGGCCTGGAGCTTGGCGGTGGCGGCCTCGGAGAGCGCAGCCGGGCCGAACCGGGAGACTCGGTTGATCATGCCGTAGTGAGCGGCGATCGTCTGGGCGAGCCGGTCCGGGCCGAGGAGCGCGACCCCGCCCACGCGGATACCCGCGCTCGCCAGTACCTCGCCGACGGTGTCGATCGTCTTCGTACGGTCCAGGTCGGGGTAGAGCAGTTCGGGCTTGAGGAAGAACAGCGCCTGCGACCGGCCCGCGAGATCCTCGGGCCGCGACACCGGCGCGAGCTGGATGAACGACTCCTCGCCTGCGTCGATCCGGGCCAGCCCGGCCACGATGTCGTCCCGCAGCGGGCGCTCAATTCCGTCCATATGTGTCCACTCCCGACAGTGCCATTCGGTGGCAGTGACCCTAACAGAGCGTGACCGTGGTCACCGCGCGGGAGGGCGGGTGACGACCGACCGGGTTCGCGCCGTCTTCCGAGGGTGCCGCTTTCGAGGGCGCCGTCTTTCGAGGGTGCCGACTTCGAGGTTATGGCCCGGTCCTCCCGGCAGTCGATTGAGCGACACGCCGGACGGCGGCGGTGGGTGGCATCGTCGCATCTGCCCGTTAGGTTCGCCTGCGGACGGGTTCGCCCGAAGGGACGAGCGTATGGACCCCGTGTACCAGACCGACCTGGGCGCGCTGTACCAGGGCGACTGCCTGGACTTCCTTTCGACCGTGCCGGACGGGTCGGTCCACCTCGTGTTCGCCGACCCACCCTTCAACCTGGGCAAGGACTACGGCCCGGGGATCAGCGACGTTCGCCACGACGAGGACTACCTGGCCTGGTGCGAGTCCTGGATCAAGGAGTGCGCCCGGACCCTTGCGCCCGGCGGGGCCTTCTTCCTCTACAACCTGCCCAAGTGGAACATCGAGCTCGGGCATTTCCTTAACGCGCTCGGGCTGACGTTCCGGCACTGGATCACCGTCGACATCAAGTTCAGCCTGCCCATTCCCGGACGGCTCTACCCCGCGCACTACAGCCTGCTCTACTACACCCGCGGCAAGCCCCGGACGTTCACGCGCCCGCGGATTCCCGTCCCCGTGTGCCGACACTGCGGCGGCGACATCAAGGACTACGGCGGACACCGGGACAAGCTGAACCCGGCCGGCCTCAACCTCTCCGACGTCTGGTCGGACATCCCCCCGGTACGTCACCGTGGCACCAAGACCCGCGGCGCCAACGAGCTGTCGGAGAAGCTGCTGACGCGGGTGCTCGAGATCGCCAGCGAGCCCGGGGACGTGGTCCTCGACCCCTTCGGCGGCAGCGGCACGACGTACGCCGTGGCCGAGCGGATGGGGCGCCGGTGGCTGGGGTGCGAGCTCGGCGACGTCGAGCCGATCGTCCGGCGGCTGACCGGGGCTCCCGCCCAGGTCCGGTTTCCCCAGCGGGGCGACGCCGGCAAGGGCCGGGCCGCGGGGTCGCGCGGCGTGGGCTGACGCCGGGCTCTATGACCAACGCCGCAGCACACGACCAACGTCGAGATACACGACCAACGTCGAGACACACGACCAACGCCGAGGCGCATGACCCAGGCCACCCTCCCGGCGCGTCCCTCTGCGCCTCGGCCGTTGTCCCCATAGGGTGCGGGAATGCGCGACGTGTCGCCGGAAGTGTTCCTGATCGCCCGGCCGGCCATCGACTGGGCCGAGGTCGAGCGTTACCTGGACGCGGTCGGCGGGACCGAGTGGCGGGAGCGGATCGCTGCCCTCGGTGACCGCCCCGATGGCGAGAGCCTCATCGAGTTCATGGGGCGGATGTGCTACCGGTCGTGGGCGCCGGGGCTGAACCCCAACGTGACCCAGGTGCGCCGCGACAGCGCCGCCTACCTGCTCAACGTGCTCAGCAGCGGCCACGGCTCCGTTCTGGAGCACGCCACGTACAGCTTCGTCTTCTACAACGTGAGCCGGGTCTTCACCCACGAGCTGGTGCGCCACCGGGCCGGCACCGCGGTGAGCCAGGAGTCGCTGCGGTACGTACGCCTCACCGACATACCGTTCGAGCACCCGGCGTTCGTGCGGGACGACCCCGCCCTGCTGGAGGCGGCCAACGACCTGTTGGAGCGGACCGAGACCTTCCTCCGGCTGGCGACCGAAAAGACCGGAATTACCGAAGACGGGGTGCCGTTTCATCGCAAGAAGGAAATCACGTCGGCGATGCGGCGCTACGTCCCCGACGGGGTGGCCACCTCGATCGGCTGGAGCGCCAACATCCGGGCCATCCGGCACACGATCGAGCTGCGGACGCATCCGTCGGCCGAGGAGGAGATGCGGCGGGTCTTCGACCGGGTCGCCCAGATCATGGTGAAGGAGGTCCCCGCACTTTTCGCGGACTTCGAGCGCGACGAGGACGGAACCTGGCGCACCCCGCACCATAAGGTGTGAGCGCTCCGCTACGAGCGCATCGACACGATCGTCCAGGCGGGAAGCGTCCCGGAGCTCGGGGCGAGCCGATCTCGGTTGGGCCGGCGCAGCGCCGCCAGTAGCCTGGATGATGTTGCGTCCGTCGTACGAAGGATGAGGTCAGCGGTGCCCACGGGTCGCGTGAAGTGGTACGAGAAGGAGAAGGGTTTCGGCTTTCTCACAAGCGACGAGGGTGGCGACGTCTTCGTGCACAAGGCCGCGCTGCCGGCGGGTGTGGAGGAACTGCGCTCCGGGCAGCGGGTCGAGTTCGGCATCGTCGACAGCCGCCGAGGTGCGCAGGCGTTGTCCGTCAAGTTGATCGACCCGCCGCCCTCCCTGCGCGAGCTGCGTCGCCGGCCGGCCGAGGAGCTGCACGGCCTCATCGAAGACATGATCAAGGTTCTTGAGGCCAAGATCATGCCCGACCTGCGCCGCGGCCGGTTCCCGGACAAGCGCGTCGCCCACCAGGTGGCGCAGGCCGTGCGGGCCGTCGCCCGGGAGCTGGAGGTCTGACCGCCGGCCGACGATCGGAGGCTTGTCGGGCGCCCCGGTTCGCGATCGCGGACCGGGGCGCCGGTCTACGGAAGCCGCACCGGGCGGCCTTCGATCGACGGCCCGAGGCCCTAGATCGACGGTCGTGGTTCGGTGGGCGGGCGCAGCGGGGCGACGGCCGGGACCAGGCCGGCCGCGGCGGCCCGGCCCAGCAGGGCGTTGACGGCCCCGTACCCCTCCTCGCCCAGGTCGGCGGTGAAGTCGTTGACGTACAGCCCGATGTGGGCGTCCACCACGTCGGTCTCCATCTCCTGGGCGTGGGTCAGGACGTACGACCGGGACGCCGCCGGGTCGGCCCAGGCCCGCCGGACCGACTCGCGAATCCAGCCGGCCGCGGTGGCCGGGTCGAGCACGGCGCCGTCGAGGCGTACGCCCTTGCGGAGGAGGATCGCGCCGAGCGGGATCGGAAGACCCGTCTCGGCCTCCCACCACTCGCCGAGGTCGGCCACCTGGGTCAGGCCGTGCCGGTGGTAGGTGAACCGGGCCTCGTGGATCACCAGGCCGGCGTCGTAGGTGCCGTCGGCGACGGCCGGCATGATCTGGGCGAAGGGGACGACCGAGATCCGGGCCGGGGGTTGCTGCGCCGACCACAGCCGCATGAGCAGGTAGGCGGTGGTCCGCTCGCCCGGTACGGCGATGTGCAGGCCGCCGATGTCGCTCCGCCGGGTCCGGGACAGCACGAGGGGACCGCAGCCGCGGCCCAGGGCGCCGCCGCAGGGCAGCAGGTCGTACCGGTCGAGCAGCCACGGCAGGGCCGCGTAGCTCACCTTGACGATGTCGAAGCGCCCGTCCAAAGCGGCGGTGTTGGTGACGTCGACGTCGGCGTAGGTGACGTCGAACGGGGGCGTGTCCGGGATCAGGCCGTGCACCAAGGCGTGGAAGACGAACGTGTCGTTCGGGCACGGCGAGAAGGCGATGCTCAGCCGGTCGCGCGTGGTCGTCACCGACGCAGCGTAGCCAGAGCTGCCCCGACCCGTTGCAGCGCGGTCAGGGCATCGCCGATCCGCCAGGCCGCCCGGTCCCGGGGGCCGACCGCGTTGGAGACGGCCCGTATCTCGGCGAACGGTACGCCGGCCCGGGCGGCTGCGGTCGCTACGCCGAAGCCCTCCATCGCCTCGGCCACCGCGGTGGGGTGCCGGCGACGCAGCCAGTCGGCCCGCTCGGCCGTACCGGTCACTGTGGACACGGTGAGGATTGGGCCGCGGACGGCGTCGGGGAGCAGGGCCGTCAAACGACCGCACAGGTCCGGGTCGCAATCCACAGTGGACGAACCCAGCCCGAGCTCCTCCAGGCTCAGGAAGCCCTCCGGCGAGTCGGCTCCGAGATCGGCCGCCACACTGGCCGAGCCCACCACGAGCCCGCCGACCGGCACCCCGAGGCCGCCCGCGATGCCGACGTTGACCACGGCCGCGAACGCGTGCTCGGCCAGGGCGGCCGCGGTGGCGGCGGCCGCGTTCGCCACGCCCACGCCCGCGTCGAGGGTGACCACGTCGTACGCCTTTGGCCCCGGGTCGGCCGACCCCGCGCCGGGCGGCCGTGCCGCGTCGGGCGGCCGCGCCGCCGCCAGGCCCGCCTCGATCGCCTCGCACTCGGCCGGCACCGAGGCGACCACGAGCACGGCCGGGCCGCGTAGAGCCCTCAGAAGCCGGTGCGCCCGCTCGTGGAGCCTCACGGTCCGGCCACCGGGGGATCGGTCGGCGGCGATGGCCGGAAGATGTGGTAGCCGGGCGGCGCCTCGGCGGTCGGCTGCGTCGGTACGGATGGGGCGGTCGGGGCCGGGCCGGCGGGGGACGCGGGCGTCGGGCCGGTCGGTGCGCTGGGGCCGGCCGGTGCGCTGAGGGCGGCCGGCAGGGCGGGCGGGCCGGACACGGGCGCCGTGATCTCGCCGGTGACGACCGCCCCGGGCGGGGTCGACTGTCCGGGATGGACGCCGGCCTCGCGTAGCAACACGATGGCCGCCGTCACAACGACGAACGTGGCCGCGCTGGCCAGGGCGAGGCCGAGCCGGGGTGGCACGCCCGGGACCAGCCCGATCGCGCCTCCGGCCAGTCCCACGAGCATGAGCAGCGTCTCGGTGCGGGCCACGGCGTTGGGCCGGTCGAGCTCGGGCACGCGCGCGTGGATGGCCCCGTCCACGCCGGCCTTGGCCAGCCCGCTCGCCACCGCCGTGCACCAGCACAGGGCGAGGACCGACAGGAAGCTGAACCGTATGGTCGCCCAGGACCCCGCCAGCACGATCAGCACCGCCGCGGTGATCAGCAGGGGCATCGGCCGGCCGGCCCGCCGGGCCATGCCGATGACGCTGGCCACCAGCGTGCCCAGGCCGAAGGCCGCGCCCACGACGGCCAGCTGCGGGGCCTGCCCGTTGACGGTCAGCACGCCGCCGCCCAGTCCGTCGGTGCGGATCGCAAACGCCAGGAACACCAGCAGGAAGCCGTAGAGCAGGCGCAGCGCACCGCTGCCGAGCACGGCCATCCCGACCGATCGTCCACTGAGGATGGATGGCCCGCGCGTGCCGTCCGGGCCGCGCGTACGCGAACGCCAGGGCAGCCCCACCGGTCGGGGCGGTGCCTGCGGGGCCTCGGTGTCGGCCAGCGGGGGCAGGTTGATGGCGATGATCGAGCCGATCACGAAGATGAGGCTGGCCAGGCGCAGTGGCCACTGTGGACCGATCCAGGCCAGGGTGAAGCCGGCCACGGTCGCCAGCGACCCGGCCAGGGCGGCGAAGACCGCGGCCCGGGCCGAGGCCTGAGTCGGTCGCAGCCCGGTCGTGCTCGCGAGCCGGGCCAGGGCGGCGTTGCGGGCGGCCGCGTACCCCCGGGAGAGCAGGATCATGCCGAAGGCGGCGGCGTATAGCGCCAGCCCGCCATCGATGCTTATTGAGATGATCCAGGCCAGCACGGCCCGCAGGAACAGGCTCGCCGCCAGGACGAACCGCCGCCCGTGGTGGAACCGGTCGAGCAGCGGTCCGATCAGCGGGGCCACGAGCGCGAACGGCACCAGCGCGACGACCAGGAAGAGCGCGACCCGGGTGCGGGCCTCGGCGACTGAACCGGTGAACAGCAGGGCGGTGAGCAGCCCGATCACGACCAGGATGTCGCCGGCGACCGCCGTGGTGTGGACATCGAGCAGGCGCATCAGGCCCGGGTTGCCGGCGCCGCCCATCTGGCGCGCGGCCCCGACCACTCGGCCGGTGCCGCGAACGACCTCCCGACCGCCGGTGACCGTACCCCAGACGATGGCCCCCGCCGCGTCCCGTCCACTCGACCGGCCCACATCGTTGCCCGGCATGGGTCCATCCTGGCCCATCATCACCCATCCGGTACACCCCGCACCGGTGGCGTCGGCGCGGGCCCGGTCGGGGCGCCCGGCGTCCAGATCACCGGCACTGGCGCCCTCGTCACCGGCCCTGCCTCAGATCACGGCCCCGCGAGGTCGCGGCCCGCAGCGATGCGGCAAGATTGTGTGCCGTGAGTGGATCCCCGACCGCCACCCGGGCCAGCGCCCGGCTCGATGCCGTGTGCGCGGCGGCGGTCGACGAGGCGCGCGCGGCGGTGCTGGACGAGCACGTCGGCGAGCACCTCGGCGTGGTCGCCGAGGGCGACCGCCTGGTGACCCACTACTTCGCGTGCACCCTGCCCGGTTACAAGGGCTGGCGCTGGGCCGTCACCGTCGCCCGGGCGCCCCGCGCGCGCACGGTGACCATCTGCGAGACCGTCCTGCTGCCCGGCGAGGGCGCGCTGCTCGCCCCCAAGTGGGTTCCGTGGCAGGAGCGGCTGCGGCCCGGTGACCTGGGCGTCGGCGACCTGCTGCCCACGCCGCCCGACGACGAGCGCCTCGCGCCCGGCTACCTGCACTCCGACGACCCGGCGGTCGAGGAGGTCAACTGGGAGCTCGGGCTGGGCCGCGCCCGGGTGCTGTCCCGGCAGGGCCGCGCCGAGGCTGCGCAACGCTGGTACGAGGGCGACCACGGTCCCAAGGCTCCAATCTCCGTCAATGCCCCGGCCAGCGCCCGCTGCGGACTGTGCGCGTTCTACCTGCCGTTGGCCGGCGCCATGCGGCAGGCGTTCGGGGTGTGCGCCAACGTGTACGCCCCGGACGACGGACGGGTCGTGTCGGTTGACCACGGTTGCGGCGCCCACTCGGAGGTGCTGGTGGAGACGACCGCACCCGTCGACGAGCTGCCCACCGTCTACGACGACGGCGAGATCGAGTCGATGTCGATGGAGGACGAGGAGCCCTCGGCTCAGGCCGACCAGGAGTGACCGCGACCAGCGGCGAGTGATGAGGGCTCGGCGACACCCCAGGTGGCCGAGGTCGGCCACCCCGGAGAGCTGGCTCGCGTCGCCGGTGGGCTCGCTCGACGCCTCCGTGCGGCGCCTGGTTGCCCTGACCGTACGGGTCAGCGATTGAGCCGGTGCGGCCGGCGCGCGGTCATCGCTCCGGCCGGTGTGACCGGCGGCGGTCATGGATGGCCATCACGACGATGCCGACCAGTCCGAAGCCCGCCCCGGCGAAGCAGATGATCGGCCAGTCCTCGTTGCCGCCGCGCGCGAGCGTGGGCCGGATGGCCAGGAGGATCAGGCCGAGCACCAGCCAGAGCACCGTGCCCGCCACCGCGAACGGCACCATGGGCGGATCGAGCGGGGTCAGCCGGCGCAGGCGCGAGCGATCGGTCACGCCGTCAGGGTACGCGAGCCCGGCGTCGCACTGGGCCGGTCACGATTGCCAATTCCGCGCCCTTCGTGGCCGTTTGGAGTGGCCTGATCGCCCGACCGTGGTGAGGTGCGTACCACATTGCGGTCGTTACCGGACAATGCGCGAGTGCTTAGCTATGCTAAGTATTTCGGCGAGGTAGGGCGCAGGTAGGAGTCGACGACGGTGGCGGCGGGAGCGTTCGTACGGAGGAAGCTTCGGACCACCTTTCAGTCGCTGACCGTACGGAGCTACCGCCTCTTCGCCGGGGGCCAGCTCACCAAGCAGCACGGCGTCTGGGTGCAGTTCATCGCCCAGGACTGGCTCGTCCTCGAGCTCTCCGGAAACTCGGCCACCGCGCTGGGTCTGGTCACTGGCCTGCAGTTCGCCCCCGTCGTGCTCCTGTCGCTGTACGGCGGCAAGCTCGCCGACCGGCTCGACCGGCGGCGGCTGCTCGTCGTCCTCAACGCCCTGTCGACGGCGCTCGCCGTGGTGCTCGGGGTGCTCGTCACCACCGACCTCATCACGCTGCCGCTGGTCTTCGCCTTCGCGGGGCTGCTGGGCTCGGTAAACGCCATCGAGAACCCGGTGCGGCAGGCGTTCATCTCCGACCTGGTCGAACCGGCGCTGCTGCCCAATGCGCTCGGCCTCAGCTCGGCGAGCTTCAACACCGCCCGCATCGTCGGCCCCGCGCTGGCCGGGGTCGGGATCTGGCTGCTGGGGCTCGGGCCGGTGTTCCTGCTCGCCGCGCTCTTCTACCTGGTGGCGACGCTGTTCGTACTGCGGATCCGGCGCTCCCAGCTGTTCGGCGTGGGCCCGGACGGGGTCGCCGGATACGGCCGCGCCGAGGGCGCGGACCGTCGCGTACGCCCGGCCAAGGACGAGACGCGGATCCGCGACGGCCTGGTCTACGTACGGCGTCGGGACGACCTGTGGCTCGTGCTCTCGCTGCTCCTCGTGATCGGTCTGGCCGGGTTCAACTTCCAGCTGACCCTCGCCGTGCTGGCCAAGAACGTCTTCGGCACCGAGGCTCAGCAGTTCGGTCTGTTGACGACGGCGCTCGCCGTGGGCGCGCTCGGCGGGGCGCTGGCCAGCGGTGCGCGGCGGTCCCGGCCGAGCACCTACCTGGTCGTCGCCGCGGCGCTGGCCTTCGGCTTCCTGGAGATGATCGCGGGTCTCGCCCCGACGTTCTGGACGACGGCCGCGCTGCTCGTACCGACCGGTTTCTTCATGGTCTTCTACGCCCAGGCCACCAACCAGGCGGTGCAGCTTGGGGTGGCGCCCGAGTTCCGGGGTCGGGTGATGGCACTGTTCACGCTGGTGTTCCTCGGCACCACGCCGATCGGCGGGCCGCTGATCGGCCTGGTGAGCGAGCACCTCGGTCCGCGGGTCGGCATGTGGGGCGGTGGACTGATCAGCGTGATGGCCGCCCTGGTCACCCTGGGCGTGCAGCTGCACCGCACGGGGGAGCGCCTGCGGGTGACGCTCGACCCGCTCCCGCACGTGAAGGTCGTGCCCGCGCCCGCCAAGGTGGCCTGACGGCCCGCTTGTGGCCGAGCCTTCGGCGGCAGGACAATCGCGCCGCTGCATGGCAGGGTGTGGCCCATGGAGTACGCCAGACTGCGGGAGTGCCTGGCGAGCGACCTCGCCCGCCTCCGCGAGGTCGCCGGCGGCGTCGACGGCACGGCGCCGGTGCCGACCTGTCCCGGATGGACCGTCACCGATCTGGTTGGCCACGTGGCCCTGGTCTATCTCCACAAGGTGGAGTGCATGGTGCACGGCGTCCGACCGCCGACATGGCCTCCCGTCGATCTCGCCGAGGAGGCCCGGCGGCAGCCGCTCGACCTGCTCGACCGGGCGTATCGCGCGCTGACCCACGAGTTCGACACCCGCCTGCCCAATGAGCCGGCCGACGGGTGGTTCGAACCGGACCGTACGGTCGGCTTCTGGATCCGCCGCATGGCCCACGAGACCCTCATCCACCGCATCGACGCCGAGCTCGCCGCCGGAGCGCCGCTCGCCCCCGTGCCGGACGACCTCGCGGTCGATGGGCTCGATGAGTTTCTGTACGTCTTCGTCGTGTACGGCACGACCGCCTGGCTCGAGGAGGCCCGCGCGGTCCTGGCCGCTGCGGACGGACAGGACGTACGGCTGGTGACGACCGGCGGCGTGTGGCTCGTCCGGCCCACCACCGGCGGGGTGCGGGTGTCGGAGGACCCGTCTCAACCGGTGGCGACCGAGGTGAGTGGCGCCCCGGCCGACCTGCTGCGCTGGGTGTGGGGCCGGGCCGGCGACGACGCCGTGGCCATCAGCGGCGACCGGACGAGGGTCGAGCCCTTGCGCGCGATCTTCCGCCTGGTGGCCCAGTGACCGCTGGCCCAGTGACGGTGACGTCGCGGAAGGCCGAGCGACCCACGCAACGGCTCTTCATCGCAATTGATCCGTCCGCCGAGGCGGCCGAGCACCTCGGCGGCATCGTGGACCGGCTCCGGGTGAGCCTGGCCAACGCGCCCGGCCGGTCGACCCGGCTGACCCGGCGGGAGAACTGGCACATCACGCTCGCGTTCCTGGGCGACGTGCCCACGACCCGGGTGTCGGTGGCCGCTGCGGTGATGCAGGAGGTCGCGGCCGGGGCGGTCCCTCTCCGGCTGTGCGTGGCCGGGGGCGGCACGTTCGGGGGCCGGCGCGACCCGATCCTGTGGGCCGGGATCGGCGGCGAGGTGGATGGCCTGCGTCGCCTCGCCCGGCTCTTGCAGCGCGCACTGCGGCGGGCGCGCCTACCGGTCGACGAACGCCCGCCGCGGCCGCACCTGACCATTGCCCGGCCCGGCTCGCGGGTCACGCCGGACGACATCGCCGCCGACGTGGCCACCCTGGCCGGCTACGAAGGTCCACAATGGACAGCATCGGTGCTGCACCTCATGCGCAGCGAGATCGTGCAGCTGCCCACCGGCCCGGCCCCGAAGTACACCCCGGTCGCCACGGCCCTCCTGGGGTCGGCCTAGCCCTGCACCCGAGTGCGCCCGATGTCCCGCCGTGATGCCCGGTCGCACGGTGCGCAGAAAGCGACTTTCCGGGCACTCTCAACCCCGCACCATGCCCAGAACGTGACTTCCTGGGGGGCACCGACCCTCCCGGCGCCGTTCACCCCCCGGCGTGGGGCCGGGCGTGTAGCGTCCGCGGCGATGGAGCGGGAACGTGGGGCCGCCGGCGCGGGGCCGGGCGGAGCGGTGAGGGGCCGGGCGGTGACGGCCAGGGCGGCGACGGGCGGGGTGTCGTCGGTGCGGGCCGTGCTGGCCGGCTGCGCGGTGGTCGCGGTCAGCACGGTGGTGACCATGCTCGTCGTGGCGGCGTTCGGCGGCACCGAACGCTGGCGCGAGACAGTCGAACAGGCCGGGGCGTGGGCGCCGGTGGTGTACATCCTGCTCAAGGCGTTGACGTTCGTCGCCGCGCCGCTCAGCGGGACCTCGCTGAAGCTGGCCGCGGGCGCGATCTTCGGGGTGGGGGCCGGGTTCTGGTACACGCTGGCCGGCAACGTGCTCGGGGGCTGCATCAACTTCGGCATCGCCCGGTGGCTGGGCCGGCCGGCGGTGCGGCGGCTGGCCGGAGCGCAGGCGCTGGCCCGGATCGACGACGGCACCGTGCGGGTCGGCGGCTGGCGGGCCCTGCTGGTGGCGCGGTTCGTCCTCGCCCCGTTCTACGACCTCGTGAGCTACGCCGCTGGCCTGTCCGGCCTGCCGTTTCGGCACTACGTCGCGGTCAGCGTGCTGGGCGGGGCGCCGGCCTCGCTGTTCTTCGTCGTGATCGGCGACGCCGCGGCCCGCGGCGGCTGGGTCGCGTACGCCGTTCTCGCCGGGTGCCTCACGCTCGCCCTGATCGCCTCGGTGGTCTTCCTACTCCGCCGTCGCCGCGGTGGGGGCGGCGGCGCTCCCAGTGTTTCCAGCGACGCCGAGGCGCTCGGCCCGGGCCCGGGTGGTGGCGAGGATCCACACGCCGATGCCGATCAGCAGCAGGCAGCCGTACTGGGCGCCGGTCAGCCCGAACAGCTCCCGGTCGTGGATCCGCAGGAAGTCGGTCAGGAAGCGCAGGACGCCGTACCACACGCTGAACACGCCGATGAGCACACCTGGCGGTAGTGTCCGCCGCCGCAGCACCAGCAGCAGCACGGCGAAGAGCACGAGCAGGTGCAGCGTCTCGTACGCCGCCGTCTGGTGGATCACGGTGCCGACCTCCGGCTCGGGTTCCACCGTGTACCCGCCCTTCCAGGTCATACCGAACGGCAGCGAGGTGGGGCCACCGAGATGCTCACCCACCGCGACGCAGCCGATGCGCCCGATCGCCTGACCGATGGTCAGGCCGAGGGCGGCCGCGTCGGCGAAGTGCCACCGGTGGATCGGCTCGAGACGCCGCAGCAGCGGCAGCGCCACCAGCGACGCGAGGATGGCCCCGCCGGTGAACTGCAGCCCGCCCTTCCAGATCGCGAACGCCTCCCAGAACGCGTCGAGCTCGTGGAAGTTGGTGACCACGTACGTGAAGCGGGCGCCCACGATGCCGGCCAGCACCAGCCAGGGCGCCAGCCGGAGCACCTCGTCCCGGGGCAGCCCGCGAGGCCGGCCGTACCACCCGGCGACGAGCGTGCCCACGAACACCCCGACCAGCACGCACAGACCGAAGACCTGCACTCGGAACGGACCGATCTGGATGTGGGGAAACGTGGTGTACGGAATCCCGAACATGCTCGACGCCTGCCTATCGTCCGATCCGTCGCTGGGGCGCGAAGGATCGTATCGGCCGGGGTCCGTCGCCGGCCAGCGTCACCGTGATCGGGCGCGCGCCGTCCGCGCCTCTTGCGGGAACAGGGCCGTCAGGCGTCCTTGGCCGGGGCCGGCCCGAAAAGGATCTCGTCCCAGTTGGGGCCGCGCTTGACCGGCCGGCCCTCGGGCGTCGCGTCAGGGGCGGTGCGCCGCGGACGCAGCACGGCGAGCGACGGCACGGCCGGCGTGTCCATCGGCTCCTCTTCGTAGAGGGCGCGGGCGCTGCGCCGTCGCGGCATCTCTCCGGTCGCGGCCGCCGAGGCCACCGACGGGCGGGCGCCCGTCGCCGCAGCCGCGGGCGCCGGCGCGGGGTCGAGACTGCGGGTCGGGGGCGGGGTCCCGAGCGGCCGCTCCAGCGTGGCGAGCAGCGCGTCACGCCCGGACCGGATGGGGTCCCGTACCGGGCGGGCCTCCCGCCCCGTGAAGATCGGCTCGTGGCCGGAGGTGTCCGGTCGGGGTGGCGCCACGTCGTGGCCGCCGCGGGGCGTGGACTCCGACGGGTCTGCGCACAGGTACTGCGCCATGTCGTCGAAGGGCGCGATGTGCTGACGCGCTTTGTCCATCTCCCACGTGGCGCTGACGGTCGTACGGCCGGAGGGCCACGTCGCCACGATGCGCCACGTGCCGTCGTCCCGGCGGTACGCGTCCCAGGAGATCTTCTCCATCTCCACGCCGTGCTGGCTGAGCCGGGCGTCCACCACCTCGGCCAGGGTCTGGCCTTTCGCCGAGTTCTTCAGCTTGGTGCGCCGGGCCTGCTGGGCGAGCATGGCCCGTTCCTGGAGCACCGGCCCGGCGTACCGCAGCACCCGGTCGATCGGCACCCCGGCGATGCGCGCCACGTCCTCGGCCGACTCACCGGCCCGGATGCGGGCCTGGATGTCCCGCGGGGCGAGTTGGGGCGGGCTGTCCGCGACGACCGGCTCGGTGCGCGGCGGCGGCCGGTCGGCGCGCAGCATGGCGGAGATGCGCTCGTCGATCGGCAGCGAGAGCAGGTGCCCCAGTTCGTCGGCGAGCACCATCGCCTGGCCGTCCTCGGAGAGGGCGACGAAGCGCACTGGTCGCATCCTGCCGCGCCTCCATTCGCGTCACCCGGGTGACGCTCGCTTACCAACACCCTCGACGCCGATCCCCGGCGTCGGTTTCGGACTCGACGCCGCCCCCTGCCGACCCCCGGAGGACGGCACGGTGCGCGTACGTCTCCGACACGGTACGCCCTCAACTCCCGGTCTGGCAGATCGGCACGCCGAAGAAGTGGACAAATTGCCTGGCCGTCGGCTCCTGAAACCAACGTCAGTGGACCGGTCAGGCGCCACGCCGGCGGGCAGTCGGGCGTACGCCGGGGGTCGGCGGATCGGTGTGACGAGACCCGGCCGCGCGGCGCGCTGACCCATCCCGGCCTCGCCATTAGGGTGATTCGCCGGGAGTCTGGGAGGTGCACGACGATGACCATCGAGATCAGGCCGATGGAGAACAGCGACGGTCCGAAGGTGCTCGCGGTCTTCGCCGAGGCGCTCAAGAACGACGACGCCACCTTCGAAACCAACGTGCCGACCTGGGGTGAGTGGTCGAAGCTGCACCTGCCGGCGCACCGGTTCGTCGCGGCCGAGTCCCCCCGGACGATCCGTGGCTGGGCGGCGTTGTCCCGGTTCTCCGACCGGCGCGAGTACGCGGGGATCGTCGAGTGCTACACGTACGTCCGCGCCGACGTCCGCCGGACCGGGGTGGGCACCGCCCTGCTGCAGACGCTGATCGAGTCCACCGAGGCCCAGGGGCTGTGGACGCTGCAGGCCCACATCTTCCCCGAGAACGAGGCGGCGCTGGGCCTCTACCAGAAGTGCGGCTTCCGTATCGTCGGTCGACGCGAGCGCATGGGCCGCCACCGCGGCGTCTGGCGCGACATGCTCCTGCTCGAACGCCGCAGCCCGAACGTCCTCTAGCCCTCGCCCCTCGTGTCAGGAAGGACTCCTTGTTGGGCAAAAACCGTCAACAAGGCGTCCTTCCTGACACAGCTCAGGGGGTAGCCGGGCTCAGGACATGCGCTCGAGCACGTAGTCGATGCAGGCGGTCAGGGCTTCGATGTCGGCGGGATCGATGGTGGGGAACAGTGCGATGCGCAGCTGGTTGCGGCCGAGCTTGCGGTACGGCTCGGTGTCCACGATCCCGTTGGCCCGCAGGGTCTTGGCCAGGGCCGCGGCGTCCACCGACTCATCGAAGTCGATCGTAGCGACGGTGGTCGAGCGCAGGGCCGGGTCGGCCACGAACGGGGTGGCCACGGGCGACCGCTCCGCCCAGCCGTAGATCGCGGCCGCGCTCTCCGCGCTGCGCTTGGCCGCCCAGGCCAGGCCACCGTTGGCGAGCATCCACTCGACCTGTTCGGCCGCGAGGAAGATCGTGGCTAGCGCCGGCGTGTTGTTGGTCTGCTCCAGCCGGCTCTGCTCGACCGCGGTGGCCAGGTCGAGGAATCCGGGAATCCAGCGGCCGCTCGCCTTGATCTCCTCGATGCGGGCGAGGGCGGCCGGCGACAGGATCGCGATCCACAGGCCGCCGTCGGAGCCGAACGCCTTCTGCGGCGCGAAGTAGTACGCGTCGACCTGGGTCAGGTCGACCTCGACCGCGCCAGCGGCCGAGGTGGCGTCGACCAGCATGAGCGCGTCCGGGTCGGCGCCGGGCACGCGGCGGATCGGGACCATGACACCGGTGGATGTCTCGTTGTGCGGGGTCGCGTAGGCGTCGATGCCCGCCTCGGCCACGAGGGTGGCCGCCGTGCCGGGCTCGGCCTTACGGATCGTCGGCTCCCCGAGGAAGGGCGCCTTCGTGCAGGCGGTGGCGAACTTGCCGCCGAACTCCCCGAACGACGCGCACTGCGCCCGGTCGCGAATCAGCCCGAAGGTCGCCGCGTCCCAGAACGCCGTGGTCCCGCCGTTGGAGATCACGACCTCGTACCCGTCGGGCAGCCCGTACAGTTCGGCGATGCCGCGCCGCAGCCGAGCCACCTGATCCTTGACCGTCTTCTGGCGGTGCGAGGTGCCCAGGTAGGTGGTGGCGCGGTCGAGCAGAGCCTGGACGGCTTCGGGGCGCACCTTGCTCGGCCCCGACCCGAAACGGCCGTCAGACGGCTTGATCTCGTCGGGGATCCGGACCGGCTGGGTTTGAGCAGGCTTGGCCGGTGACTCGGTCACGGTCGATCGGTCCTTCCATTGCCGGGTGGATGCGGGACGGCCGCGACGGTGCGGGCTTTCCGCATCCTCCCACGGCGAAAGGCCGGCTCGGCCCTCGGCGCGCCCCCGGTGTCACGCACCTCACGGCGCCTTCAGTGCCACGCACATACGACACCGCGCGGCGGTACCCCCGCCGCGCGGCGACGCCAATCCCTCGACCGTCGGGTCCCGGCCGCGCCGGGCCCGTGGGGTCAGCCCAGGCCCTGGAACTCAGCCCAGGCGCTGGATGCTGTCCCAGCCCTCGACGTCTTCGGGCTTGCGCGGGCCCGGACCGACGTAGCGGGCGGACGGGCGCACCAGCCGGCCGTACTTCTTCTGCTCGAGGATGTGGGCGCTCCAGCCGGCCACCCGGGCGCAGGTGAACATCGACGTGAACATGTGCGCCGGCACCTCGGCGAAGTCGAGCACCACGGCCGACCAGAACTCCACGTTGGTGGCGAGCACCCGGTCGGGCTTGCGGGCCTGCAACTCCTCCAGCGCCGCCTTCTCCAGCGCCTCGGCTACCTCGTACCGCGGAGCGCCGAGCTCCTTGGCCGTACGGCGCAGCACCCGCGCCCGCGGGTCCTCGGCCCGGTAGACCCGGTGCCCGAAGCCCATGAGCCGCTCACCCCGGTCCAGCAGCTGCTTGACGTACGTGGTCGCGTCGCCGCAGCGCTCCACGCCCTCGATCATGTGCAGTACCCGGGAGGGGGCGCCGCCGTGCAGCGGGCCGGAGAGGGCGCCGATACCCGATGAGATGCAGGCGGCCACGTCGGCACCGGTCGAGGCGACGATTCGGGTGGTGAACGTGGACGCGTTCATGCCGTGCTCGGCGGCCGAGATGAAGTACGCGTCAACCGCCTTCACGTGCCGCGGGTCGGGCTCGCCGCGCCAGCGACGCATGAACCGCTCGACGATGGTCGTGGCCTTGTCGATCTCCTTCTGCGGCACCGCGGGTAGCCCGAGTCCGCGAGCGGACTGGGCGACGAAGGACAGCGCGGTCACCGATACCCGGGCGAGGTCCTCGCGGGCCTGCTCGTCGCTGATGTCGAGCAGCGGCTTGAGGCCCCAGTAGGGCGCGAGCATGGCTACCGCGGACTGCACGTCCACCCGGATGTCGCCGGAGTGCACCGGCACCGGGAACGGCTCGGCCGGCGGCAGGCCGGGACCGAACTTCCCGTCGACGAGCAGACCCCACACGTTGCCGAAGGACACCCGGCCGATCAGGTCCTCGATGTCCACGCCCCGGTATCGCAGCGAGCCGCCGTCTTTGTCGGGTTCGGCGATCTCGGTTTCGAAGGCGACCACGCCCTCCAGCCCCGGCTTGAACTGCTTGGACTCCCCGGTCGCAAGCTCACCGCGCTGTGTGGGTTCGGACATCTCGCACTCCTGAGGTCGTCACGTTGCGTGATGGGACCGCCCGCGCCCAGCGACCGGATGCAGGCGTGTGCTCGTCGTCGAGCGTCGGAGGGTCTCTCCGAGGTTTACGGTCCGATTCATCTTGCCTGTCAGTTAATTGTCGTGGCGAGACTGTCTCACTGTGCTACACACGACATCTTTGCCGGGTGAACCCGTGATCTCGCCGTAACAAGACCGGACAAACGCGGAAGAACAGAGCACCCTGGCCCACTCGTCGCTCCGGCCGTCGCTTTGAATGACCCCATGGCCGACGCGCAACTGCCCGATCCCGCCCGGATGCGCCGCGACTACCCCGGGTGGCCTGGCGATCCGCTCACCGAGGAGACGCTCGGGGCGACCTGGCTGGAGCAGTTTCGGCACTGGTTCGCCGAGGCGGTGGCGGCGCCGGAGATCGTCGAGCCGAACGCCATGGTGCTCGCCACGGCCGACCCCTCGGGTGCGCCGAGCGGTCGCACCGTCCTGCTCAAGGGCGTCGACGAGCGCGGGTTCGTCTTCTACACCAATTACGAATCTCGTAAAGCCACCGAGATCGCCATGAACCCGGCGGTCAGTCTCGTCTTTCCCTGGCACCCCATCAGTCGTCAGGTAATCGTGGTCGGGACGGCCGAGCGGGTCTCCCGGGCCGAGACCGAGGCGTACTTCGCGACGCGCCCCCGGGCGTCGCAGCTGGGCGCCTGGGCGAGCCCGCAGTCGCGGGTCGTCACCCGGGCCGAGCTCGAGGCGGCCCTGGCCGAGGTGGCGGCCCGGTTCCCGGAGCCGGAGCCTGTCCCGGCCCCGCCGCACTGGGGCGGGCTGCTCGTCCGGCCCCGCAGCGTCGAGTTCTGGCAGGGCCGGCCCGGCCGGCTGCACGACCGGCTGCGGTTCCGCGACACGGGCGAGGCCTGGATCGTCGAGCGCCTGGCTCCCTGAGACACCTGCTCCCCTGAGCCCGGGTGGCCCTTGAGCCCGGGCACCCGCTGCCCGCGAGGGGTGAGGCGACGGTGGGCCCAGGGGTGCCTGCATGCCTCACGGTGATCACCGTGCATGATCGCGGTGAGGCGATCGTGCCGCGTGGCGTGCCGGTGTGCCTCATCGCGGTTATCGGAAATCACCGATTAATCGGACATCACGCAGGTTCTCGGCGAGAGGACAGGAAGGACGCCTTGCCCGGCAACAGCACACCGCAGGAGGCCGGCAACTCCCCACAGGCAGGACGCCCTCCTTCCCGGTTGGCGATCGACACCCGCCCCCTCCGTCACCCGGCGTACCGGCGGCTCTTCCTCGGCCAGGCGGTGGCCAACCTCGGCCTGCAGTTCACCGCGGTCGCGGTGCCGGTGCAGATGTACGCGCTCACGGGCTCGTCGCTGTGGGTCGGCCTGCTCGGCGTCGCCGGGCTGGTGCCGCTGGTCGTCTTCGCGCTCTGGGGCGGGGCGGTGGCCGACGCCATGGACCGCAGGGTCCTGCTGCTGATCGCGTCGCTCACGATGTGGCTGGCCACCATCGTCCTGTTTGGACTGACAGCGGTGGGGCTCACCACACCGGTGGCGCTGCTGGTCCTGACCGCCGTGCAGTCGATGGGGTTCGGGGCCAGCGCGGCCACCCGCGGGGCCATCATTCCCCGCCTGATCCCGGCCGCCGAACTCGCCGCGGCGAACGCGCTGAACACCACGGCCTTCAACGTCGCCATGACCGCCGGTCCGCTGCTCGCCGGGCTCCTCGTGGGCGACCAACGGTTCGCGGCCGCCTACGCGGTCGACGCCGTGGCGTTCAGCCTCGCGCTGTGGGCCGCGTTCCGGCTGCCGGCCCTGCCGCCGCTGCGGTCGGAGGCGGCCGGCCACCCCGAGGCCGGCCACCCCGACGGTGGGGCGGCTCGGCCGTCCCGGTGGCGCGACATCCGGGACGGGCTGGCCTACATCCTGGCCACGCCGGTGCTGTGGCTCTCCTTCGCCATCGACATCGCGGCCATGGTGCTGGCCCTGCCCCGGGCGCTGTTCCCCGAGGTGGCCGACGAACGGTTCGGGCAGGGGTCGATCGGTGTGCTCTACGCCGCGATCGCCATCGGCTCGGTGGCGGCCGGGCTGACCTCGGGCTGGGTCTCCCGGGTGCGGCGGCAGGGCCTGGCGCTGGTGATCGCGGTCGTGGTGTGGGGCCTGGCGGTGGGCGCGGCTGGGCTGGCGCCCGTACTGTGGCTGACCGTGCTGCTGCTCGCCATCGGCGGGGCGGCCGACCTGATCAGCGCGGTGTACCGGCAGACCATCCTGCAGACGTACGCCCCGGACGAGCTGCAGGGCCGGATGCAGGGGGTGTTCTACGCGGTGGTCGCGGGCGGGCCGCGGCTGGGCGACCTGCGGGCCGGAGCCACGGCCGCCGTCGTGGGACCGACGGTGGCCTGGGCCGGCGGCGGCCTCGCCGCGGCGGTGGTGGCCGTGGTGCTGGCCATCGCGTTCCCCGCTCTGGTGCGGTACTACCCCTCGCCGCACCGCACCAGGTAGGGTCGCGGGCATGGGCCGAGCCTCGGGGGAACAGTGGTCGATTCGGTCGGACGGTCACGAGGCCGTGGTGGTGGAGGTCGGCGGAGGCCTGCGGACCTACACCCTGGACGGCGTGCCGCTGGTCGACGGTTACGGCGAGGACGAGCTGTGTCCCGCCTACGCGGGCGCCGTGCTCGCGCCGTGGCCGAACCGCGTCCGTGACGGTCGGTACGTTTTCGGGGGGACCACGCATCGACTTCCGCTCACTGAGCCGGAGCGTCACAACGCGATCCACGGCTTGGTGGTGTGGGCGCGGTGGCGCGCCACCAAGACCACGGCGGACACGGTCACCGTGGAGTACGACATGCCGTCGCAGCCGGGCTATCCGTGGGCGCTGTCGCTGGTCAGCACCTGGCAGGTCGGCCCGGACGGGCTGCGCGGTACGCACACCGTGACCAATGTGGACACTTCACCGTGTCCGTTCGGCTTCTCGGTGCACCCGTACCTGCTCGCCGGGGCCCCGGTCCCCGAGGTGCACCTGCGGGTTCCGGCCCGCACTCGGCTGCTGCTCGACGGTCGGCTGCTGCCGATCGGCGCGGCCAAGGTGGCCGGTACCGAGTACGACTTCACCCAGCCGCGCCCCATCGGGTCGCTGCAGCTGGATGTGGCGTTCGGCGACGTGATCCGGGACGAGAACGGGCACAGCGAGGTCACGCTCACCACGGCCGACGGCCGGGGCGTGGCGGTCTGGGCCGATGGCAGCTTCGGCTGGTGGCAGATCTTCACCGGGGACACCCTGCCCGGGGAGCGGCGGCGCCGGTCGGTGGCGGTCGAGCCCATGACCTGCCCGCCCGACGCGTTCCGCTCGGGCAAGGACCTCATCACCCTGGAGCCCGGCCAGGCCTGGCACGGCACCTGGGGCATCCGGCCGCTGCGCTGAGCCCGGCCCCGGGCCTTCGGTCCATTCCGAAGACACGACCCCCCTCGCGGGGTGGCGGCGCCGCTTGGCAGGCTGGCGGCATGGAGTTTCGGGACGTGGTGCTCCGGCGGCGCATGGTGCGCAACTACGACCCGGACCGACCGGTGCCGGCGCCGGTGCGCGAGCGGATCCTCGAGCATGCGCTGCACGCCCCGTCGGCCGGGTTCACCCAGGGCTGGGCGTTCCTGGTGCTGGAGGAGCCGGCGGACCGCGACCGGTTCTGGGCCGCCGCGACGCCGGGGACCGGCGGGCGGTCGCGCTGGTTGGCGTCGATGCGGACCGCTCCGCTCATCATCGTTCCGCATTCCAATAAACGTGACTATATCGATAGATATGCGGAGCCGGACAAGGGGTGGACCGACCGCGACGAGACGCGGTGGCCGGTGCCGTATTGGCATATAGACACAGGTTTCGCAAGCCTGCTCATGCTCCTGACCGCGGTCGACGAGGGCCTGGGCGCTTGCTTCTTCGGTATTCCCGCCGAGCGGATCGCCAGCTACAAGGCCGCGTTCGGCGTACCCGACGAGTACACCCCGATCGGCGCCATCTCGGTCGGTTACCGTGCCCCCGACCACCGGTCGCGCTCGCTGGCTCGGGGACGGAAGCCGGTGACCGAGGTGGTGCACCGGGGCCGGTGGGGGCAGAAGGGATGACAGCCGTGGACGCCTGGGAGATGCTCGCGCTCGACGATCTGCTCAGCGACGAGGAGCGCGCCATCCGCGACGTGGTCCGGCGGGTGGTGGACGAGCACGTCCGGCCGCACGTGGCGCAGTGGTTCGAACAGGGGCGTGTCCCCACCCGGGAGCTCGCCCGGCGCTTCGGCGAGCTCGGGCTGCTCGGCATGCACCTGACCGGGTACGGCTGCCCGGGCTCGTCGGTGGTCAGCTACGGGCTCGCCTGTCTGGAGCTGGAGGCGGGTGACTCGGGCGTACGCAGCCTCGTCAGCGTGCAGGGCTCGTTGGCCATGTACGCCATCTGGCGGTACGGCTCGGAGGAGCAGAAGACCGCCTGGCTGCCGGCCATGGCCGCGGGTGAGCGCATCGGTTGCTTCGGCCTCACCGAGCCCGACCACGGCTCGGACCCGGCGTCGATGACGACCCGGGCTCGGCGCGACGGCGACGGCTGGATCCTGGACGGCACCAAGATGTGGATCACCAACGCCCCCGTGGCCGACGTGGCGGTCATCTGGGCCCGCACCGACGAGGGCGTACGTGGCTTCCTCGTGCCCATGGACACACCCGGGGTGACGGTCACCGAGATCAAGCACAAGCTGTCGCTGCGGGCCTCGTCCACCGGTGAGATCGTCCTCGATGGCGTACGGCTGCCCGACCAGGCCCGCCTGCCGGAGGCGCAGGGGCTGCGGGCGCCGCTGTCCTGCCTGACCCAGGCCCGGCTCGGCATCGTCTTCGGGGCCCTCGGGGCGGCCCGGGACTGCCTGCGGACCGCTGTCGCCTACGCCACCAGCCGCGAGCAGTTCGGCCGGCCGATCGCCGGGTTCCAGCTCACCCAGGCGAAGCTGGCCGACATGGCGATCGAGCTGCAGAAGGGGTTCCTGCTCGCCCTGCACCTGGGCCGGCTCGCCGACGCGGGGCGCCTGCGTCCCGCTCAGGTCAGCGTCGGCAAGTTGAACAATGTCCGAGAGGCGCTGGCCATCGCCCGGACGTGTCGCACGATCCTCGGCGCCAACGGGGTCAGCCTCGAGTACCCGGTGCTGCGGCACGCCGTCAACCTGGAGAGCGTGCTCACCTACGAGGGCACGTCCGAGATCCACCAACTGGTGGTGGGGGAGGCGCTGACCGGGATCTCCGCGTTCGCCTGACGGTCAGGGTGCCTGATTGCGGGTCACCGGCTGCGGCGGAAGCAGACGTCGGTCGACCACCGGGCGAAGCCCAGCTTCTGGTAGAGGCGGATCGCCGGCTCGTTCGACTCGTCCACGTAGAGCATGACCTGGTCGAGGTCGCGCCCGCGCAGGTACCGCAGCCCGGCCAGGGTGAGGGTGCGGCCGAGACCGAGCCCGCGGGCCTGTGGGTCGATGCCGAGCACGTACACCTCGCCGATCGGGTCGTGGTCGTGCCCCTGCTCGTGGTGGTGACCGAACTCGTGGGGTTCGGCCGTGTGTCCACCATGGACCTTCGTCCAGTGGAAGCCCAGCATCGCGCCGTCGGCGACCCGTTCGGCCACGATGAACCCGGCCGGGTCGAACCAGGCCTCGCCCAGCCGGATGTGCAGGTCCCGCGCGGTCCACCGGCCCTGGTCGGGGAGGTGGGCGAAGGCCCGGGCGTTGAGCGCCAGGAACGCCTCGTCGTCGATTCCGGGCCGGAACGTACGCAGCACCACGCCCTCGGGTGGTTGCGGGGCTTCGACCGGGGCGAACAGGGAGCGGCGCATCTGCCACAGCACGCGGGACTGGACGAACCCGAGCGACAGGGCCAGCGCGTTGGCCGAGGGATGGTCGCCGTGGGCCCACAGCCGCAACCGGCCCTGCGGGTCGTGCCGTTCGGCCGCCGCGATGGCCGCCGTGACGAGCGCCCGACCGAGCCCTCGCCGCCGGTACAGCGGGTGGACGCACAACTCGGCCGACGGGCCGTCGACCTCGTCGGTCGGGTCGATGTGCGCGTAGCCCACCAGCCGGTCGTCGACGCGCGCGAGCAGGTGGGTGGCGGGAACGTCGCCGCCGTGGCGCAGGTGCAGCACCACGTGCTCCGAGAGGGGGTAGGCGCCGTCGGCGTCACCCGCCGCGTGGGTCAGGGCCAGGATCTCCGCCACCTCGGCCGGCGTGAGGCGATGGACCTCCCGTACGGCGTGCTCGACCTCCGGTCTGATCTTCCCCACACAGGTACGGTAACGCCACCACCGGCCGGGGTTGCCGGTTCGGCGTAGTGAGATGAGCCCCGCTCAGCGGTGGGCGTGCCGGGCTTGGATGGCCTCGACGGTCGGCATGGCCGTGGCGCCACCGGGGATCTCGCAGGCCAGGGAGGCGGCGGTGGTGGCGAAGCCGACCAGATCCCGCCAGGCCTCGACGTCGGTCGGCCAGCCTTGATTGTGGAGCCGGTACATGAGGGCGGCCACGCAGGCGTCGCCCGCTCCGGTGGTGTCGATGGCCCGGACCGGGGGTGCGGGCACCGTCATGGTGCCGTCCTCGGTGTCGGCGTAGGCGCCGTTCGGCCCGAGCGTCACGACTACGGCACGGGCCCCGGTTGCCCGGAGGTGGCGGGCGACCGCCGGCGGGTCGAGGTCGAACAGCACGCGGGCGTCCGGCTCGCTGAGCTTCACCACGTCGGCAATGGATGCGAACTCTTCGATTGTTCGTCGTAGGCCCGCACGGTCGCGGAGCAGGCGGGGACGGACGTTGGGGTCCAGGATCCGCCGCGGGCCCGGCGTGGCCCAGGCCGCGGCCGCGAGCTCGCGCGGCGCCGGGTACATGAGCGCGATCGAGCCACAGTAGAGCGTCGTGGCGCCGGCGACGAGATCGGCGTCGAGATCGGACGGATCGACCTGGGCGAAGGACGGTGGGTCGCCGTAGAACGTGAACTCCGGCACCGCGTTGCGCAGGCTGGTCACGGCGAGGGTGGTGGGGACGTCCACTCGCCGACAGGCCTTGTGGTCCACGCCCATCTGGGCGAGCAGATCCCAGATCCGCTGCCCGAGCGCGTCCGAACTGATCGAGGTAACGAGGTGTACCGATATTCCGAGCCGGGCGAGGCCGGCCGCCACGTTGAGCGGGGCACCTCCGACCATCGGGCGGAAGGCGGCCTGCCCGTCAAGGTCGAACTCGATGAGGTCGACCAGTGCCTCGCCCGCGACCACCGCGTAACCCGCGGCGGTCGCGGACGGAGCAGAGTCATCGCTGGTGGTCACGTCAGGTGGGGAGAGTCTCGGGGGCGACCGTGACCGGACCGGTCAGGACGAGACGGCGGTGTGCTCGCGCAGCGGCGCGACCGGCTCCTCCTCGGGCAGGGTCCGCGTCGGCGGGGTGACGAACTTGTACCCGACCTGCCGGACGGTGCCGATCATCGACTCGTACTCGGACCCGAGCTTGGCCCGCAGCCGCCGGACGTGCACGTCCACGGTCCGGGTGCCGCCGAAGTAGTCGTAGCCCCAGACCTCGCGCAGAAGCTGGTCGCGGGTGAAGACGCGACCCGGGTGCTGGGCGAGGAACTTGAGCAGCTCGAACTCCTTGTACGTGAGGTCGAGCGGGCGGCCCTTGAGCTTGGCCGCGTACGTGTCTGGATCGATGGTCAGGTCGCCCGCCCGGATGATGCCGCTTCCCGCAGCGGCGGAGCTGGTCAGCCGGCCGATGGCCAGACGCAGCCGAGCCTCGGTCTCGGCGGGCCCCGCCGTGCTGAGGATGACGTCGTCGACCCCCCAGTCGGCGTTCAGGGCGACCAGTCCGGACTCGGTCACCACCGCGATCATCGGGACGCCCAGACCGGTGGCGTGCAGCATGCGGCACGTCGCCCGGGCCTCGGCGAGCTCCGTGCGAGCATCGACGATCACCACGTCGGGACTGGTGCCACTAACGAGAGCGCGGACGTCCCGAGGGGCCGTCCGCACGGTGTGGGGCAACAGATCGAGCGCAGGTAGGACACCGGCCGAGCCGGTCGTACCGGTCGCCGGGGTCAAGAGCAGAATCTCCAACGCCAACCTCCGTCTCGCAGCCGCAGCTGTCTCCCCTCGGCGCCGTGCGGCCGCCGACACGGCCGCCGCGCGCTGGTCCCCCTGCACCTGTCCCGGGGCGCTGAGGACCGGTCGCAGGGAGGCCCGGCCTCGCTGACGGGTGGGATATCGACACCCTAGCCCTCGTAGGGCCGGCGCGTCAGCTCCCTGTTCGTCGCGAGCGGCCTCAACTCACGTGACCTTTCCCACCCGCAACCGACATGCGACCCATTCGTAACAGCTGGGACATCTTGCGCAACAAGTGGGACATCTTGTGCAACAGGCCGGACACATCGGTAACCGGCCGAACACCGTCGGCCAGGGCTGCGTGGTCGGACGTCCCCAACTCGTTCCGACGGCGCGGGCATGGCACGATCAGGGCGTGCTGGCAGGAGCCGACGACCGGGCCCGCGGCGGCGCCCCGGATCCCCGCCCCGGAGGCGACCCCCGCCTCGGGCGTTCGGGTTCGGGCCTGGCCGCCCCCTCGCGCGATCCCGCCGCGACCGCAGGCCCGCCGCCGGCCCGGTCCGGCCCGGGTCGACCCGGGCGCGGCCGCGGCCGTGATCGGGCGGGTCGCAGCCGGCCTCGGGAGCCGAAGGAGCCTCGCGAGCCGAAGGAGAAGGAGGACACCGGGCCGGTCGTGCCGGTCCGGCGCATGCTCTCGCTTGCGATCGGCGGGTTCGCCCTCCTGCTCGCCTTCGGCATCGTGATCGGGTCCCAGGCGACGCAGACGGGGTTCACCCTGGTCGTCTTCGGCGCCCAGATGCTGTTCGTGCTCGCCTGGACGGTGGCCAGCCGGCCGCCGAGCCCGGGGGTGGTGGCGGTGGTCGGCCTGCTGGCCGCCGCCGCATCGGGCATCGCGGTGAACCTGCCCGTCCAGGCCTCGCTGTATCCGATCGGGTACGTGATCGCGGGCGGGTTCCTCGCGGCCGTGTTCGGCCAGCTCGCCCTGCGTGGCGGGCGGGCCGGCGTGACCGAGTCGCTGGGCGTGACCGTGGTGGTCGTCGTGGGCGTGTGCGCGCTCGCCTGCCTGCCGGTGCTCACCCGCCAGCCGCTGGGCGACCAGGTGCTGCTAACGGCCATGGCCGCGGTCGGCGTCGGGCTCGCCACAGCCCGCTGGTGCGACGTCATCGCGGCGGCACCCCGGATCTCCCCGCAGGTTCCGCGTGGATCGACGGGTGTGATCGCCGGTGCGATGACCGGTACCGCGGCGGGGGCGGTGGCCGGCCTCCTCGTGGAGGGCTTGGACCCGCTCCGGGGCGCGCTCACCGGCATGGCCGTCGTGCTCGTCGCCGTCATCGTCGACCTCGGCACCGGCTACGCCGAGGCCGGGCGCACGCTCGAGGGCGATGCCCCGTTCATGTGGCTCGCCCGGCACCTCCAGGGCCCGCTCGGCGCGTTCGCCTTCGTCGCCCCGGTCTCGTACGTCATCGCCGCGATCCTGCGTTGACCCCGCGATCATGAGCTGACTCGGCGATCATGAGCTGGCTCCGGCGAGCCGGCGTCGACCTGCGGGCCACCAGCTGAGTGGACGGTCGGTGGCGCGGCCCGCGTACGGTCGGCACACCGGGTGTGCGATGGCGGATGCGGGTGAGCGGCCGTACCGTCGGCCCCGTGGGACGACCCGTCCGGGGGATGTGAGCAGGCCAGGGGGATTGGCAGTGGCGCAACCGAGCGTGTGGCCCCAGCAACGCCCGAGCCGGTGGCGGTTGGGCCGGGGGCGGTCCCGTCGGTGGCAGGTCGTGCTCGGCATTCTCCTCGTCGTGGGCGTGCTGTTGGTCGTCGCTGACCGGGCGGCGGCCGCCGTTGCGGCGAACGAGCTGCGGTCCCGCCTGGCGCACCAGCTGGAGGCGCGCCAGGTCAGCTACAGCTCGCTGGACGTCACGATCTCGGGCGTGCCGTTCCTGACCCAGGTCGCCGAAGGCCGGTACGACTCGATCAGCATCGATATGTCCGGGGTCCAGTTGCAGGCCGGCGACCTCGCGGCGACGTTGCCGTCGTTGCGTGTGGTGGCCACGGGTGTGTACGCCGACGCGGCCGAGATGGCGCGCGGCGAGGCCTCGGTCGTGGCCGAGCGCGTCGCCGGTCGGGCGGTCGTGTCGTACGCCGGATTGACCGGCCTGGTCGATCTGAGCGAGTACTCCATCAGCGACGTGGCGTTCGAGGAGCGCGCCGGGGCGTTGCATGCGAGCGCGACGGTGAACGTCGCCGGGTTGAGCCTGCCCATCGCGGCCACGGCGGAGGTGTCGCTGCAGGACGGCCAGATTCACCTGCGCTTCCGGGACGCCGCCGCGGTGGGCCTGGAGATGCCGGAGGCCGGGTTGGCGGTCCTGAACGCTCTCGTCAACGCCGTCATCGTCGTGGCCATGCCGCCCCTGCCCTTTGACATCACGCTCGACACGCTCGAGGTGACCCCGGGCGGGCTGCGCGTCGGGGCCACCGGTTACGACATCACGCTCGTCCACCCGGGCCAGACGGGGTGATTCGGCGGCGCCGCCGTAGCGTTACTCACCGTCGATGGGTTCTCACCATACGGTCAGCATGGTGGCCATCTTGGCCGGCGCTGGTAGCCTGCAGTGTCATGGGCACCCTGCTCACCAAGCGGCGCGCGGTCGACCTGTGCCGTGTGGCCACGTGCCTGTGTCCCCGCTTCTGACGGCGGTGTCGCGCGGCTGAACCGCGCCTGATCTCTCCCAGCGATCGCTTGTCGTCTGTGCCCTGAGATCCTCCCACTCGCCACACCCGGCCTGATGCGGCCGGCCGTTCGCTCGGCCGCGTTCCTGTGCCAATCCATCTCCGTCCATCTCTGTGACCATCCTTACCCCACCCATCAGCATCAGCGAGGAGCCAGCATGAGTCGCGACAACGCGCTCGTCAGCGCCGATTGGGCCGAGAAGAACCTCGGCGCGGCCGGAATCGTCTTCGTCGAGGTCGACGAGGACACCAGCGCCTACGACGCCGGACACATCCCGGGCGCCGTGAAGATCGACTGGAAGAAGGACCTGCAGGACCCGGTGCGCCGGGACTTCGTCAACAAGCAGCAGTTCGAGGCGCTGCTGTCGGCGAAGGGCATCAGCAACGACGACCTCGTGGTTCTCTACGGCGGCAACAACAACTGGTTCGCCGCCTACGCCTACTGGTACTTCAAGCTCTACGGCCACGAGAAGGTGCGTCTGCTCGACGGCGGCCGCAAGAAGTGGGAGCTGGACAACCGCCCGCTGACCACCGAGGTGCCGACGCGGCCGGCCACCAACTACGTCGCCTCCGACCCGGACCTGTCGATCCGCGCGTTCCGCGACGAGGTGGTCGCCTCCATCGGCAGCAAGAACCTCGTCGATGTCCGCTCGCCCGACGAGTACGCCGGCCGGCTCCTGGCTCCGGCTCACCTGCCGCAGGAGGTGGCGCAGCGTCCGGGCCACATTCCCACCGCCATCAACGTTCCGTGGTCGAAGGCCGCCAACGAGGACGGCACCTTCAAGTCCGACGAGGAGCTGCGCGCCCTCTACGCCGAGGCCGGTCTCGACGGGTCGAAGCCGACCATCGCGTACTGCCGGATCGGCGAGCGCTCGTCGCACACCTGGTTCGTGCTGCGTGAGCTGCTCGGCTATCAGGACGTGAAGAACTACGACGGTTCGTGGACCGAGTACGGGTCGCTCGTGGGCGTTCCCGTGGTGCTCGGCGACCAGCCCGGCTCGGCCTGATCTGACCGGAGGGGATTGTCCATGTCTGCCAGCACGACCTCTCCCGCCACGGGGCTCGCCCCGACCGCCGACGCGAGCTGCGGCGCCCCGGCGCAGGGCCTGCCTCTGCCGCCGAGCGTCGACCTGACCAAGGAGACGGTGATCAGCGGCGTCGTGACCGCGGGCGACCAGCCGGTCTCCGGCGCGTACGTGCGTCTGCTCGACGCGACCGGGGAGTTCGCGGCCGAGGTCGTCACCTCGGCTGCGGGCCAGTTCCGGTTCTTCGCGGCCCCGGGCACGTGGACACTGCGGGCGCTGTCGCGCGCCGGGACCGGCGACGCCCAGGTGACGGCCGACCGCGGCATCACCGAGGTGACGCTGGCGCTGGCCGCGTCCTGATCGCGCGTCAGGCGTCGTTGGTCGGGAGCCCGAACGATTCGCTGGGACGGGCTCCCGGCCAGGCCTGCCCGCCCCTCGGCGTCGTGGTCACGCGGGCCTGTTCGGGCCGGTTGTGATCAGGGCGGCCGGTGGTGGGCGTGGGTGAGTGTGACGACCGGCGCCCGAAGGGGCCCGCTCGTCGCGCGTTCGTTCGTTGTGCACCCGTTCGTTGGGGCGCGGCGTACGGCTTTCCACGGCCGTACGCCGCGCGCAGCAGTCGTTTTCGGGCCAGTTTCGGCCGCTTCGCGCTGGTAACGCCGGCCCACCCGGGCCGGCGCCACCCATGGCAAGATGGGCGGCGTGACGCCACCCGCCACCAATCCGCGGACACCGCGCCCGTCCACGGATCGGTCGACGTCACGCCGATGGTTTCTGGGCCTCGGCGTCGTCTGGCTGGTGGCGCTGCTCGTCAGCGGGTGGTGGGGGCTGACCCACCCCTCGCCCACCGACCGGGAGCAGACGACGGTGACGGCCGCCCGGCCGGTGGTGGACGAGGCGATCGCCCGAGTGGCGGCGGCCGCCACGGCGGACGGTCGCGGCGTGGTGGCGGTCGCCGGCTTCGAGCGCGTCGGTACGTGCGACATCACGGTGTTCCGGGAGGGCGCCCGCTACCGGCGCGTGCTCGTGGCGGTCGTTCCTCCCGGTTCGGAGGCCGACCTGCTGGCCCGGGTCGCCGACGCTCTGCCGGCCAGTTATCGGGCGGTGGTCAGCCGGGGGGACACCCCCCGGCTGACTGCCGACGCCGGGTTCTGGGTTCTGCTCAGCGGTCGGGTGGTCGCCCCGGGCGAGGTCCGGTTCACCGCCGACACGGGCGACTGCCGGTCCGCCGACGACGTCGACCCCACCGACCCGGTGCCGTCGGTACCGGAAGCAGCGACCGCGCAGGTGCTGTCCCGGTTGGGCCTGGCGGCCGGGACCCGGACGACCGCCTCCGTGACCTGCGTCGACGGCGGATCGCTCGGCACGGTCGAGGTGCGCACCGAGCCGTACGGCGGAAACCTCGCCGACGCGCTGGCCGACCTGGACGGCACGGTCATCGTCCGGTCGCCGCGGTTGTACGCCTATCGCAGCGGGGACATCCAGGTGGCCGTCCGGGCCCAGGACGACGTGACCGTGGTCACCGTTACCACGGGCTGCCAACCCTGACGGGTCCCGACCCTGACCGGCCTAGCCCTGGCGGTGCCGCTCCTGACGTCGGCCCGTGGCCGGCGTACCCCCGGTTGGCTCAGTAGACCAGGGCCTGCACGCCGTCGCCCATGATCTCTTCGACGAACACGGCCGCCCCGGCGATGCGGATGCCGGGGATCGCGGTGTCCGCGGTGATCTGGCGTCGGGCCGCGCACTGCGTGCACAGCGTGACGGTGCCCGCCTCCAGCACGGCTCTCAGCAGGTCCGGCAACGGCGCGGCGTGCGGGAGCGAGAACGTCTCGGCCCGCCCCGGCAGCGCGAACCACGATGCCTCGCCGGTCAGCCACAACGAAACGGGGATGCCGGATGCGGCCGCTGTCGCGGCGACCGTGAACGCCTGCGAGCAGCGCTCGGGTGCGTCGGCACCAGCCGTCACTTTCACCACCAGGGACCGTGTCGCCATGGGGTCCAGCCTAGGCAACACCAGTCCGCCGAGTTCTCGGCGTATCCGCCTAGACTCCTGCGTATGACTGAGATCGGGTTCGTCAGCCTCCTCGTGGCGGGGTTCGGCGCGCTCGCGGGTGCGCTGGCCTACCTCGGGGTCCGGTTCGCCACGCACTCGGCGGCGGCGCCTGTCCGGCCCGTCCGGCGAGTTCCCGACGCTGGGCAGAGCCGGCCGTGACGAGCGAACTTCCGTCCTATTGGGACGCTCCCGATCCCGGCGACTACCCGTACCCGGACACGCACGACTTGCGGGTCGGCCCGCCGTTGCACAAGGCGGTCCAGCGTCTGCTGCCGTTCATCGGGGTGTGGCGCGGTCGCGGTGGTGGGCAATATTCAACTGTTGAACCCTTTGAGTTCGCTCAGGAGATCCGGATCAGTCACGACGGGCGGCCGTTCGTCGCCTACGAGTCGCGGGCCTGGCTGGTGACGCCGGATGGCGAGCAGATCCGGCCGGCGGCCCGGGAGGTCGGCTGGTGGCGTCCCATCACTGACGCCGACGGCAAGCCGACCAACGAGATCGAGGCGCTCTTCTGTACGCCGACCGGCATCATGGAGCTCTACATTGGACGGATCGACGGCGTGAAGCTGGAGATGTCGACCGACGCCGTGATGCGTACGGCCACGGCCAAGGAGGTCACCGCCGGCCAGCGCTTGTACGGCATCGTCGACCGGGACCTGCTCTACGCCCAGGACTTGGCCGCCATGGGCCAGCCCCTGTCCAACCACCTGGCCGCTCGCCTGCGCCGCATCGCCGGCTGACCCCGGGTCTTGTGTCAGGAAGGACGCCCTCTTGACGCTTTTTGCCTAGGAGGGAGTCCTTCCTGACATCAGGGCGTCATTCGCGATCGGCGCGGGCCTCCGGGCGGGCCGGCGGTTGCTCGTCCGGCGACGTCGCAGCCGGGCGCCGCTCGTCCGACGGCATGGCGCGGCCGTAGGCGGGCTGGCCGAACTCGGTCGGCTCGTTGCGGTCGCGCTCGCTCGGGGCCGACGGGCGGGCGTGGCGGTTGGCCCGCATCCGGCCGGCCGCGACCGACGTCTCGGTCTCGGCCCGGTGGAGCATCCGTTCCCACCGGTGCTGCATGGGTTTGATGAGGCCGCCGCCGAGGCCGACCACGAGCACGCCGACGATCGTGGCGAGCAGCGCCCAGAGCACGGGCGTGATCACCGATTCGGCTACATCTATCTGGGTGAGGGCCGCGAAGATGCCCAGGACGATGATCGCGACCTGGGCGGCTGTGGCGAGGGCCGGTCCGTAGCTGAGACCGCCCAGCGCACCCGAGACCACGTCCTTGACCCAGCCTGCGATCGCGGCGGCGACCACCACGATCACCACGGCGACGAAGAGTCGCGGCAGCCAGGCGATGACGCGGGAGATGAGGTCGCTCACGGGGTTCGGCCCGAAGATGCCGAAGGCGAGCTGGAGCACGAACAGCAAGAAGGCGAACATCACCAACTGGGCGGCGAGGTCGCTCGCCGTTCGCTGGCCCAGCATCCGGTGCAGCCCACCCCGCTCGGCCGCCCGGTCGAAGCCCACGCGGTGCAGGAACGCGCCGAGCAGCTTGCGGATCCATCGGGCGACGAACCAGCCGAGCGCGATGATCGCCAGGAAGATGACGACCTTGATGGCGACGTTGATCACGTTGTCGACGACCGCCGTGACCCCACCGCCGTCCGCTGCGTACACCATGCGGCCAGCGTAGGACCGTTAGCCCGGGTTAAGAGGGGATTGCCCCTTATGGGGTAGTCCGTGACGGAGTGTTCGTCAGCCGACGGGGTCGGGTGGGAGCGGGAAGCCGAGCAGGGCGCGCACGCGGGCCGTCACCTCGGGGTCGTACGCCAGCGGGGTGCCGTCCAGGGTCCGGATCGGCGCCGGCCCGCGGACCGATGAGGTGAACCACGCCCCGTCGGCCGTCTGCAGCTCGGCCGGGGTCACGAGCGCCTCGTCGGCGGTGAAGCCGATCTCCCCGGCGTGGGCCAGCAGGTACGAGGCCGTGGTGCCGGCGAGGATCCCGGTGTCCTTCGCCGGGACCGTGTAGAGCGTCGACCCCCGACGCCAGACGAGCGACGAGGTCGGCGCCTCCAGCGCGTACCCGTCAGAGGAGACCCACAGCACGTCGTCGGCCCCGTTGGCCTTGGCCCAGCGCAGCGAGGCCATGTTCGTGGCGTACGACAGGGTCTTGGCCCCGCCGAGCAGCCAGGGGGTGTCGGGGCGGAGCCGCGCCGGCACGCCGAGGGTCGCGGTGAGCACGTGCAGCCCGTCGCGCCGGGCGCGTACGGCGTCGGGGGCGATGGGGAAGACGTTGGCGAAGACGGTCGGATCGCCGCCCGCCTCCGGACCCCGGGTGCAGACCAGCCGCAGGGCCCCCTCGACGTGGGCCGGCCAGGCCGCGACCGCCTGTTCGACCAGCTCCACCAGGGCCGTCCGCGGCGGTACGGCCAAATCCAGGCGGGCTGCCGACTCGGCCAGGCGGTTGAGGTGCTCCTCGAGCAGCCACGGCCGCCCGTCACGGACGTGCAGGGTCTCGAAGATGCCGTCGCCGCGCACGATGCCCAGGTCGTCGCCCCGTACGAACGGGGTGTCGGCCGGAACGACCCCGCGGCCCAGCACGGCCAGCACGCGCGTCGGCTCGGTCACGGTCGGCGAGCCTACCCGTGATCGGTGGCGCAAGCACGGTCGGGGCGTTCGCCCACCCGACGCCGCCGGGCCCGGCCCGGTCCAGCCACCACGGCATCGGAGCCCGAGCCCTCGCCACCGGAGTCTGGGGCCCGCGTCGTCGGGGTCTGATGGCTCGGCGAACTAGCATTGCAGCCGTGTCGCCGTCTGCCCGCCTGCACTCCAGCCAGCCGTCGTTGGCCGAAACCCTGCGCGCCCGCGGGCTGCGCCTGACGGCCCAACGCCAGCTCGTGCTGGAGGCGGTCTACCGGCTCGGCCACGCCACACCGGACCAGGTGCACAGTGAGGTGGCCCGGACGGCGGCGGGCATCAATATTACGACGGTCTATCGCACGTTGGAGCTGCTCGAGGAACTGGGTCTGGTGACCCATACCCACCTCTCGCACGGGGCGCCCACGTATCACGGTGTATCGGAAGAGCAGCACGTGCACCTGGTCTGCCGTCGCTGCGGCGGCGTGGACGACGTCCCGGCCGGGGTGCTCGACGCGCTCGCGCAGACCCTGCAGAAGGAGAAGTCGTTCTCCGTCGACCGGGGACACGTGGCGCTGTTCGGTGTCTGTGGCCTGTGCGGAAGCGAGGACTGATGGTCGCGAGCGGAGTGGGCTTCGCCGTCCCCGGGGCGGTGGCCGTCGAAGCGATCGACGCCGACGACGTCGATCGGGGGGTGGCCGCGCACTACGGCGATCCGGCCCGGGAGCAGCGCCAGTTGGCCACGGCGGCCGGCGTGGTCGACCGGAGCAACCGGGGGGTGCTCGCCATTCCCGGCGAGGACCGGCTCACCTGGCTGCACAGCCTCACCACCCAGCATCTGTCGGCGCTGCCGCCAATGACCGGTACCGAGCTGCTGGTGCTCTCCCCGCACGGCCACGTCGAGCACCACGCGGTCGCCCTGGACGACGGCACAGCCATGTTCCTCGATGTTGAGCCCGGTACCGCGGGGGCGCTGCTGGAGTTTCTGACCCGGATGCGGTTTCTCATGCGCGTCGAGCCGGCCGACGTCACCGACGCCTGGGCCGTGCTCTCGGTGGTCGGACCGGCCAGCCCCGAGGCGGTCGCCCGGCTGGGCGTGCCGTCGCTGGATCCTCCGGTGATCGCGCCGGTTCCCGGGCCCAAGTTCGCCAGCGGCTCGGTGGCCCCGACGGCGAGCGCCCGGTACGCCGTGGCACCGGTGCCGTCCGGCGGGTACGCGCGCCGCATGCCGTACGGCTTCGACCTCCTCGTGCCGCGCGCCACCGTGTCCACTGTGGTGGATTCCCTCGACCTGCCGCCTGCGGGCCTGTGGGCGTTCGAGGCGCTGCGCGTGGCCGATCGTCGGCCCCGCCTGGGTAAGGAGACCGACCACCGGACGCTGCCGGCCGAGGTGGGCTGGCTCGCCGGGGCCGTACATCTCGACAAGGGTTGCTACCGCGGACAGGAGACCGTCGCCCGGGTGCACAACCTCGGGCGGCCGCCCCGGCGGCTGGTGCTGCTGCACCTCGACGGCATCACCACCGACGAGCTGCCGGCCCCGGGGACGCCGGTCACCACGGACGACGGCCGGGCGGTGGGTTTCGTTGGGACCGCCGCTCGTCACTATGAGCTCGGGCCGGTGGCGCTCGCGGTCGTCAAACGTACGGTTTCCGACGACGCGACCTTGCGCGTAGGGCCCGCGACCGCGGCCATCGACCCGGAGTCGGATGGCGCGGCGCCCGGATCGGGAGAGAACGCATGACCGCAGCGACGCTGATCACCGTGGCGCCCACCGGGGCCGAGGTGGAGAAGGCGAAGGTGCCGGCGCTGCCGGTGACGCTGGCCGAGCTGGTGGCCACCGCCACGGAGTGCGAGTCGGTCGGGGGCAGCGTCATCCACGTGCATATCCGGGATGACGAGGCCCGGCCGACGCTGGACGTGGGGCGGCTGCGGGAGACCGTGGCGGCGCTGCGCGAGGCGACCGACCTCGTCGTGCAGCTGTCCACCGGCGGCGCGGTCACCGACCCGGAGTCGGCCCGCCTGGCCGTGCTCGACGCCGCGCCCGAGATGGCCTCCTGCACGATGGGGACGGTCAACTTTGGCGATGACGTCTTCCTCAATCGATGGGAGTTCATCGTCGAGCTGCACACGCGCATGCAGGAGCGCGGCATCGTGCCGGAGTACGAGATCTTCGATCTGGGCCACCTGGCCGCGCTGGAGCGCCTGCTCGACCGCTACGGCCTGCCGGCCGGCGGGCACGTCCACGTCGACTTCGTCATGGGGGTGCCGGGCGGCATGCCGGGTACGACCGACGCGTTGGTGGCCTGCGTGCACGCCCTGCGCAATCTGCCGGCCGGGACGACCTTCTCGGCCACCGGCATCGGGCGGACCACCCTTCCGGTCATGCTCGCCTCGCTGTCAGCCGGGGGGCACCTGCGCGTGGGCATGGAGGACACGATCACGTACGCCAAGGGCCAGCCGGTCGAGAGTAACGCCCAGCTCGTCGCCCGGGCCGCCGCGGTGGCCCGCCTCGCCCAGCGCCCGCCGATGACCCCGGCCCAGGCGCGCGAGATGCTCGCCATCCCCTCCCGCTGACCGCCCTCGTTCCAATCCATCACCACCGCCTCGGGCGCCCACAATTGGTCGCCATTGGACCGTGATCACTTGCTGCTGGCGGACGGTTACGGTGAGCAGGCTCACGCTTGCCCGTGTTAGCGCTGTGCTTGCAACTGTTAGCACCCCGGCCTAGCGTGGGTGACGTGCAACGCCCGACCGACCTGCCGCGTGACATCGGCGGCTTCATCCGCGACCTGCGGAACAACGCGCGCATCTCGCTGCGCGAGCTCGCTGCCCGGGCGGGCGTGTCCAACCCGTACCTGAGCCAGATCGAGCGCGGGCTGCGGCGGCCGTCGGCCGAGGTGCTGGCGCAGATCGCGGGCGCGCTGCGGGTCTCGACCGCGCTCATGTACCTGCGGGCCGGTCTGCTGCCCGACAAGGAGGGTCACTCGGTGCTCGGGGCGATCGCGGCCGACCCCGATCTGACCCCGGCCCAGAAGCAGTCGTTGACGCAGATCTACGAGACGTTCCGTCGCGAGAACGCGTACGTCCGCGCCAACGGTGACCGGGTCGACGGCAGCGGGTCCGCCACCGATCACGCCATCACCGATCGAGCCACCACCGAGCCGGCCGGCGCCGACGGGGCGACCCGCAGGGCCGGTCGGGCCGATCAGGCCGGTTCCCGTCCTCGGCGGGTCCGGCGCGAGACCGTGTCCTCACCACGGGGGCGCGCCAACCAGGGAGAGGAAGAAGGATCATGACGACGACCGAACCGACGGGGAACATCCGGCTGCCGAAGCCGATCTATGCGGTCGCTGGCGCGGGGGAGATCGCCTACCGCCGGCTGCGGACGCTGCCCGAGCGGGTGGAGGCCCTGCGCGAGCGGGTCGCACCCCGGGTGCGTACGCTGCGGGCGGAGCTGCCCGGTCGGGTGGAGACCCTCCGGGCCGAGATCCCGGCGCGGGTCACCATGCTTGTGAGCGAGGCCCGTGAGGTCTACGGCGGCCTGGTCGCCCGGGGCGAGCAGGTGGTCGACGCGGCCCGCGCTCGTCGGCGTACGGGCTCGACCACCGGAGCCTCGGCCAACGGCGTCCGGGCCGTGGCCAAGAAGGCGGTGAAGAAGGCGGCGCCGGCGAAGAGCTGACGCACCGGTTGACGGCCAGAGCCTCGGGCTAAGCTGGTGGCCGTGGCTCTGGCCGTGGTGTTCTACGACGACGTGCAGCTCTACCTCGACTTTGTCATTACGGTCGGGCTGCTGATTATTGAGGTCTTTGCATTGCTTAATTGCCTGACGCAGCGGGCCGACGCGTTTCCGGTCGTGGGGAACCTGTCGAAGAACCAATGGCTGGCCATCCTGCTGGGTGCGGTGCTCGTCACCACGATGTGCGGGCTGCTGTTCCCGGCGCCCTTCTTCCGCATCCTCTTGCTGATGGCCGCGATCACGGCCGCGGCCGTCTATCTGCTGGACGTTCGGCCGGCGATACGTGACGTGACGAACGGACGCGGCGGCTGGTGAAGACCTTCCGTTGGCCACCGCCGCCCGAGGGCAAGTCGAAGCGGTGGCCCGCGCCCCGTGGCCGGGACGAACCTGGTCGACCCCTGCTCAGTCTCATGCCGACCCAACGACGCCAGATGCCGCACGGCGTCACGTTGGAATACCTGGTGACCGGGGAGGGCGAACCGACCACCGTGTTCGCCCACGGAATCGCGGGTGGCATCGCCGACACCCGCCCACTCGGCAGCGGCGTGGTCGGGCGCAAGGCGTTCTTCCAGTTCCGGGGTCACGGCCGCTCCGACCCGCCGGCCGGCGACATCACGTACGCGGACCTGGCCGCCGACCTGCGCGCCGTGGCCGACGAATTCGGCGCCACCCGCGCGCTGGGGGTGAGCCTGGGCGCCGGTGCCTTGTGCCGGCTGCTCGCCCAGACGCCCGACCGGTTTGCCAAGGTGGTCTTCTATCTGCCTGCGGTGCTCGACGAGGTCCGCCCCACCGCGGCGGCCAACCGCACCCGGGCCCTGCTCGAGGCCGTGCAGGCCGAGGACGCGGCTACCATCGCCACGCTGCTGGCCGCCGAGATCCCGGCCTCGCTGCGGGACCGGCCGGCCGCCTGGCGCTACATCCGGGAGCGCATGGACGCCCTGCTCCGCGACGGGCTCGCGCCGGCGATCGCCGAGCTGCCCACCCAGGCAGCCCTGCCCGACCGCTCCGCGCTGGCCAGCGTCACCGCTCCGGCTCTGGTGATCGGCTGTCGGGGCGATGCCACCCACCCGCCAGCGGTGGCCGAGCAGCTGGCCGAGGTGCTGCCGAACGCCACCCTGCACATCTACGACCAACCGGCCGTGCTCTGGACCAACCGAGCCGACCTCCGGGCCCGGATCAGCGAATTCCTCAACGACTAGGGCGTGTCTGCTGGATCATGTGACTGGGTCGCGGAGCCAGATTCTGATTGAGGCGATGTCGACGGTTCCGGCGTACATGTATTCGCGTTTGTCGTAACGGCTGGCGATGGCGCGGAAGGC
>Ga0310834_100227_pt1 | contig 86104 bp, 77 predicted proteins | sample SM_ome_2_FD_201314 | JGI IMG/M metagenome (GOLD analysis project Ga0310834, IMG submission 201314) | Sorghum-adapted microbial communities enriched on stacked mutant (SM) sorghum from Joint BioEnergy Institute, Emeryville, California... ...
GACGTACAGCGTGAGGTCGAACATCGCGCCCGGCAGGCCCGCCGGCACCGGCTCCGCGACGCAGCCGCGCAGTTCCAGCCGGGCCTGGCCGAACGTGTACATGTTGAACATCACCTGGACCAGCGGGTTGCGGCCCAGGTCGCGGGGGACCCGCAGCGCCTCGACGATGCGGTCCAGCGGCGCGTCGCGGTGCTCGGCGGCCAGCTGGAGTTCCTCGGCGCAGCGCCGGACGTGGTCGGTGAAGGTGTCCTCGTCGGCCACCCGCAGCCGCACCGGCAGGATCTGCAGCAACAGCCCGACCAGCGGCTCGAACGCGACGTGGTCCCGGTCGGCGAACGGCACCCCGACGACCAGGTCCGCCTGTCCGGTGAGCCGTCGCAGCAGCTGGGCGAACGCGGCGAGCAGCACCGCGTACGGGGTGGCGCCGGCACGCCGCGCCACCGCCCGGACCGCGGCGGTGGCCGCCGCGTCCAGTTCGGCGTCCCGGGCGGCGCCGCGGTGGGACTGGGTGGCCGGGCGGGCCCGGTCGCGGGGCAGGTCGCAGACCGTCGGCGCGCCCGCAAGCCGCCGCACCCACCAGCGCAGGTGCGCGGCGCCGTTGCGGGCCGCGCGCGCGGCCAGGGTCGCGACGTAGTCGGCGAACCCGACGCGCAGCGGTGGGAGGTCGGGTGGTCGGCCGTCGAGCGCGGCGGCGTACCCGGCGGCGAGGTCGCGGTAGAACACCTGCTGCGACCAGCCGTCGAAGACCAGGTGGTGCACGGCGAACGCCAGAACGTGCTCGTCGTCGGCCAGCCGCAGCAGCGTCGCCCGCCACAGCGGGCCGGTGGCCAGGTCGAACGGGACGAGCGCCGCGGCGTCCAGCGCCGCGCGCAGCGCCTGTTCCCGCTCCCGGGGGGTGCCGGCGGTGAGGTCGCGTACCGGCAGCGGGACCTCGGCGGTGGCGTCGTCGACCGCGACCGTGGGCACGCCGTCGCGCCGCGGTACCCGCCAGCGCAGCGCCGCGTGGCGCCGCACGACCGTGGCGAGCGCGGTGCGCAGGGCGGCCAGGTCGAGCGGCCCGCGCAGCCGTTCGGCGAACGTGATGTTGTGGGTCGGCGTGCCCGGTGCCACCTGCTCGACGAACCACATCCGCCGCTGTGCCGGGGAGAGCGTGGGGACCGCGCCGGCGACGGCGAGGTCGACGTCGTCCAGGGGCGGTGCGGCCTCGACCCGACGGATCAGTCCGCCCAGGGTACGGCCGGCGTGGACGTCCGCCACGGCGACGTCCCGGCCGAGCCGGTCCCGCAGCGCCGCGACCAGCCGCATCGCGGCCAGCGAGTGCCCACCGGAGTCGAGGAACCCGTCCTGTGGGGTCGGCGCCGGCACGCGCAGGACCTCGGCCCAGACCGCCGCCACGGTCGCCGCGACCGACGCCGCCGGCTCCGGTGCCGGCGCCGCCGCGTCCGCCGGCCCGGACAGCCGTTCGCGCAACGCCCGCAGGTCGGTCTTGCCGGCGGCGGTCAGCGGCAGCGCGTCCAGCCGCACCACCCGGGTGGGCAGCATGTACGCCGGCAGCCACCGCGCGCAGTACTCCCGAAGCTGCGCCAGGTCGGGGCCGTCGGCCGGGGTGACGAACGCGACGAGCTCCCCGGGGTTCGGGCCGGTGGCGGGGCCGTCCCCGGCCGGTGCCACGTCGACGACGGCCTGGGTGACCCGGGGATGCCCGCGTACCACGGACTCGACCTCGCCGATCTCGACGCGCTGTCCCTGGATCTTCACCTGCCGGTCCAGCCGGCCGAGGTACGCGATGCGCCCGTCGGCCTCCCACGCCGCCCGGTCGCCGGTGCGGTACAGCCGCGCTCCCGGCTCGTCGCCGTACGGGTCCGGCACGAACCGCTCGGCGGTCAGGCCCGGCTGCCGCCAGTACCCCTGGGCCACCTGTACACCGCCGATGTACAACTCACCGGGGACGCCGGGCGGGCACGGCCTCATCCGCTCGTCGAGCACGTACGCCCGGCAGCCGGGCAGCGGCCGGCCGATCGGCACCGGCCGCCGCCACCGGCCGGTCAGCTCGCCGCCGACCACGCAGACGGTCGTCTCCGTCGGGCCGTACCAGTTGTGCAGCCGGCGGTGGGGTGGGGCGGACCACCGGGCCACCTGTTCCGGTCCCGGCGGTTCGCCGGCGGTGACCACGTCGCGCAGCGTGGGCAGCCGGGCCGGGTCGAGCAGCGGCAGCAGGGCGGGCGGGATGAACCCCCAGGTGACCTCGTGCGCGGCCAGGAACCGTTGCAGCCGGGCCGGGTCGGTCCGGTCGGCGTCCGGCACGAGCTGCACGCTCGCCCCGTGCGCCAGGGGCGTCAGCAGGTCCAGCACCGACACGTCGAAGCCCAGCGCGGCGAACGCGATGGCCCGGCAGGTGCCGTCGAGCCCGAAGTGCCGGCCCGCCGCGGTCACGAACGCGGTGAGGCTGCGCTGGCTGACCGCCACCCCCTTGGGCCGCCCGGTCGACCCCGACGTGTACAGCAGGTACGCGGTGTTCGACGGGTCGACGGCCGGGGACGCGGCCCCGGCGGGCCCGGCCGCGCCGGGGGCGGGCGGGTCGAGACTCGGCACGACCAGCCGTCCGCCGGTGCCGGCGAGCAGGCTGGCCCCGTCCTCGTCGGCCACGATGACGTCGATCCCGGCGGCGCGCCGGATGTGGTCCAGCCGGCTGGGTGGGTGCGCCGGGTCCAGCGCCACGTACGCGGCGCCGCTGGCCAGCACACCCAGCACGCTCACCGGCAGCTCCGGGCCGCGGCGCGTGCAGACGCCGACCCGGGTCTGCGGGCCGACCCCGAGCGCCCGCAGCCGGCCGGCCAGGGCCGTGGCCGCGCCGACCAGGTGGGCGTAGCTGAGCGTGGTCTGCCACTGTCGTACGGCGACCGCGTCCGGCTGCCGCCGTGCCTGCGCCACGACGAGATCCCAGAGCAGCACGGACGGAGGGTGGTGGTCCGGTCCGCGCGTCCAGTGCCATGGCACGGACGACCCGCCCGGTGGTTCTCCCGGAGCGTGCGTGTCGGCCGGTGCCACGGGAGCCTCCCCCTACCGTGGAAGTCCGCCGAGGATCTCGTACCGCAGCCGCCAGTTCCCGCCGGACGTGGCCACCGCGGCGACCGCGTCGTCCAGGTCGAGCTCGGTGACCCGCCAGTCGACCGCGGTGGGCGTGCCCGGGGCTGCTGCCGCCGCGGCGGTGGCCTTGCGTACCGCCTCCCTGGCCGTCCAGCGCCGTAACGCGGCCGACAGCTGGTGCTCCTCCGGCTCGGCGAACACCTCGGCCCGTTCGGCGGGGGTCAGGGCCCGGTCGCAGAAGTCGTCGAGATCCGCCACGGGCCGGAGCACCTCGACGTCGACGGCGAGCTCCCGACGGCCGAGCGCGACGAGCGCCGTGCCCGCCGACCTGCTGACCGCCCGGTGCAGCCCGGCCAGGGTCGGCCCGCCGAAGGCCGGGTCGCCCGGGTCCGCGCCGGCACCGTCCAGGTCGCCGTCCTCCACGCCGTAGCGCCGCAGCAGGTGGCGCAGCGCGGCGCGGAAGGCGGCGTCACCGCCCTGCCCGACCTCGTCGGCGGTGCCGTCCCGGGCCGAGCCCGTGCCCGGTGGACCCAGCGCCAGGCGCCAGACGTGGATCTCGTCGGGGGCCGGCGGCGGGACCGTCGGCGCGTCGTGGCGGCCGTCCCGGGCCGCCGCCAGGTCGGCCGCGATCATCGCGGTGAGGGTCGCGGTCTCGGTACGGATGAACAGGTGGTCGCCGACCAGGGTGTGCAGGCGGAACGAGGCACTGGTGTGCCGCGCCCAACCCAGCATGAGGTTGTCGGGCACCTCCTGGTCGTCCATGCCGGCGAACGCCACCACCGGTACGGGCAGCGGGCTCTCCGGTCGGTAGCGGTACGCCCGCAACCAGTCGAGGTCGATGCGGAGGGTCGGCAGGACCGCGGCCCGCACGTACGGGTCGTCCCGGACCACCGCCGGGGTGCCCGCGCGCAGGATCAACTGGTCCAGGAACTGCTCCTCGGTCAGGTGGGCCAGCCGGGCGATGGGCTCGACCAGGTGCGGCGGGTGCGCCCCGCCGACGTAGAGCCGCAGCGGCAGCGGGACGCCGCGGCGCCGCAGCTCCCGGACCACCTCGAAGGCCAGCCGCGCGCCCATGCTGTGCCCGTACAGCGCGTACGGGGCGTGGGCGTGCGCGGCGACCTGGTCGGCCACGTCGCCGACGACGATCCCGCCACGGTCGGATCGGCGTCCGTCCCGTCCGGGCAGCTCGACGACCACGACCCGGGCGGATCCGCGCAGCGCCTCGGACCACCGCAGGAACGCGACCGCGTCGCCACCGGCGTAGGGCAGACAGACGAGCGTGAGCTCCTGATCCGGTGTGGACCGCGCGACCTGCCTGGACAGTTGGGCCGTCTCACTCGTCTCCACGCGCATCCCGTCCCCCGCGAGGCCAACCGGACCGCATGCCGGGTCGGGCGTGGCCCCGGCGTGATGGTGGTCACCATTCGGCTGGAGCAGTGGGCGCCATTTTGCCACAGTGGTCTGACGTCTGTCGATCATGGATCGTCGCCCATGGACCGGGGATGGCGCCGGGGGAGGCGGCGTGTCCGCGCCGTCCGGCATGATGGCCGGATGGGTGAACACTCGGCGGGAACCGCCGACCCGGCCCTGCGGGACCGGGTCGCCGGTGGGCTGATCGGGGTACACGCGGGCGACTCACTCGGCGCGACCGCCGAGTTCATGTCCTGGGCCGAGATCCACGCGGAGTACCCGGAGGGTGTCCGGGAGATCATCGGCGGCGGGAGGTTCGGGTGGCCGGCGGGGCACGCCACCGACGACACCGACCTGACCCGTGCCGTGCTGTTGGCGTACCTCTCACCCGGCGGCGACGTGGTCCGGTCCGCGGCCGACCACATGGTCCGGTGGTGGCGCGGTGAGTGGCCGGGGCGCCGGCCGGGCAGCCGGCCCCGGGACTACGGTGGGGCGACCGCCACCGGGCTGCGGCGCTACCAGCAGACCGGGGATCCGCGTCGGGCCGGGGCGGGGAAGGGCCAGGCCGGCAACGGCTCGCTGATGCGCTGCCTGCCGACCGCTCTGGCCGTCCCCGACCAGGAGCGTCGGATCCGGGAGTCGATGGAGATCTCGGCGATCACCCACGACGACCCGCGGTGTACCGTCGCCTGCGCGGCCTACAACGAGATCGCCGCCGCGCTGCTGACCGGCGCGGGCCCGACGGAGGCGGTCGGCGTGGGCCACGAGGTGGCTGTCCGGCTGGGCGGTGACGACGTCGCGGACTCGATCGCGTCCGGCCGACGGTTGAACCTCGTCGAGGTCGCCACCACCGGGCGGTCCCCGCTTCCCGACGGCGGCCGGGGCTACGTACTCGACTCGCTCAGTCTCGGCGTCGCGGCGCTGCTCGACCCCCGAGCCCTGCCCGAGGTGGTGATCGACGTCGCCCGGCTCGGCGGCGACACCGACACCAACGCCGCGATCGCGGGGGGCCTGCTCGGCGTCCGGGACGGGCTTGCCGCCGTGCCCGAGCGCTGGCGCGCCCGGCTGCAGTTCGCCGACGAGTTTCTCGCCGCCGCGGACGTGTTGAGCAGCCGGTGGTGAGCGCCCGACGACCGCGCGGCGCCGGGTCCCGGCGCCCGGCGGCTTCCGGTCACGCCCGGGCTCGCCGCCGGAGACGTGCCGAGGGACGGCGCGGGCCCGGCCGAGGGACGTGGCCGGGCCCGGGTTCGCTGTCCCATCGTCGAGGTCGTCCGGTGGTCAGGCCGCCTTCGCCTCGGCCGCGCCCTCACCCGACTCGAGCGCCGGGGCGGTCGGCCTGCCGGAGGTGACGGCGATCCGCTGGGCTCCGGTGCCGGCGTACGCACCGGCGACGCGGATGTGCAGCACCCCCGCGTCGTACGAGGCGCTGATCGCGTCCGCCGTGACGTGGGTCGGCAGCCGGAACGACCGGTGGAACGAGCCGTACCGGAGCTCGCGCAGGGTCCGGCCGTCGTGCTCCTCGGACCGCTCGTCGCGGCGCTCACCACGGACGACCAGGTGGCCGCGGTCGACCTCGACCGTCACGTCCTTCTCGACGTCCAACCCCGGAAGCTCGACCCGGACCACCGCGTCGTCGCCGTCCCGGACGATCTCGGCGGCCGGGGTGAAGCCGGTCAGCCGGGTGGTCGGCCGGGTCGCGACGGCGTCGAAGGCCTCACGGATCAGGGTGTCGAACTCCGCGAACGGGTCACGCCGGGTCCACAGTGACAGAACGCTCATGGTGCCCCTCCCTCAGGTGCCTTCCGGCCGGTCGCCTCGACCGGCATCCATGACAACTTGAGTCGGGTCGACTCAATTCCCGGCTGTGACCCGGACAACACGCTGTCAGGCGGGCGGGTCGCCGACCTCCCGGTCCGTCGCCCGCGCCGCCGCCCGGGCCCGGACGTACGCCTCGATCCCGTCCAACACCCGGGGCAGGCCGAACTCGAACGACCGGGCCGGGTCGGTGGCCGCCTGGTACTCGACCCCGGCCGTCTCGCCGACCCGGGCCGCCACCGGGAAGCGTGCGACGTCGATGACCTGTGCCAGCAGCGGACCGTACGAGCGCCACCACTGCTCGTCGGTCATCCCGGTGCGCTGCTCGGCCTGGTCCGCCTCGACCGCGGCGCGGGCCGCCCCGTGCACGTAGTCGCCGAGCAGGGTGATCAGCAGGTCCATCTCGATGTCGGTGAGGCCGAGCCCGTCGATCGCGGCGAGCTCCCGGTCCCACCGGGCCAGCAGGTTCGGCCCGAGGACCGGGCGGCTGGTCGCGACCTGGAGCAGCCAGGGGTGACGCCGGTAGCGGGCGTAGTTCTGCCGCGCCAGTCGTTCGAGCCGGGCCCGCCAGCCCACCCCGGCGGCCGTCTCCGTGGCGCCGGTCTGGTCACCGGCTGTCGTCCCCTCCGGCGGCCGTCGCGTCGCCGTCGGCGGGTCGACGTCCTCGCCGTACACCGTGTCGAGCATGACGTCGAGCAGTTCCGCCTTGCCGGGGATGTAGGTGTAGAGGGACATCGCGGTGACCCCGAGGTGATCGGCGACCCGCCGCATGGAGAGCCCGGCCAGTCCCTCCGCGTCGGCGATCTCGATCGCGGCCCGGACGATCTGGGCCACGGTCAGCCTCGGTTTCGGCCCACGCCGGGGGCGGTCGGGCTCGCCCCAGAGCAGTTCCATGCTCCGCTTCGGATCACCGGTGCCGCTGTACTCCGTCGTCACCCCGGTCATTCTCCCGACCGTCATCGCCGGCCGGCCCGTCGTGCCGGCCCGGAATGGCGCCGGCGGGGCCGGGTATCCGACCGGCGGTCCAGTTCGCCGTGCCGGCCACACCGGCCGCTACCGCTCAGAAGAGGACATCATGCCCCTCATCCCCGCAGAACCGACCCCACCCGACAGCATCGTCCTGATCCACGGGATGTGGCTGACCCCGCGTAGCTGGGAGCAGTGGGCGGAGCGCTACCGGCGTGCGGGATTCCGGGTCCTCACGCCCGCCTGGCCCGGGCTGGAGGAGGCGGCGGAGGAGGTGCGGCGCAACCCGGCCGCGCTCGCCGACCTGGACACCGCCCGGATCGTCGACCACTACGAGGACATCGTCCGGAGCCTGGACACGCCACCGATCATCATGGGCCACTGCTTCGGTGGCGCGTTCACCCAGTTGCTGCTCGACCGGGGACTCGGCGCCGCGGGGGTGGCCATCGACACCGCCCCGATCCGGGGGGTGCTGCGGCTGCCGGTGTCGACGGTGAAGGCGAGCCTGCCGGTGCTGCGCAACCCCAGGAACCGGCACCGGGCCGTACCGCTGGCCTTCGACGAGTTCCACCACGCCTTCACCCAGACGATGTCCCGCGAGGAGGCCGAGCGGGTCTACCACCGGTACGCCGTACCGGCCGCCGGCAACGTGCTGTTCGAGGCCGCGACGGCGAGCCTCAACCCTCGTACGGCGTTGCGGGTCGACTTCGGCAACGCGTCGCGGGCGCCGCTGCTGCTGATCGCCGACGGCGCCGACCGCGTGACACCGCCGACGATCAGCAGGGCGACCGCCGGGCGGTACCGGAAGTCCACCGCGATCACCGGCTACCGGGAGTTCCCCGGCCGGCCGCACCACAGCCTCGGCCAGCCCGGCTGGGAAGAGGTGGCCGACTACGCGCTCGACTGGGCGTGCCAGGCGGCGAGGTTGCGCCGCCCGCTGCCCAGCAACCGCTGACGTCCCCGGGCCCGCCGACCGGCCGGGTCCGTCCCCGCCGCGTCGCTCAACCCACCGCGACCGCGATCTTGCCGACCGTCCCGCCGTTGTTGAAGTCCGCGAACGCCTGCGGCACCTCGTCGAGCAGGTAGGTCCGGGCGATCGACGGCCGGAGCCGGTCGGCCGCGACCTCGGTGGCGAGGTGTTCCAGGACGATCCGGTCCGGCACCGCCTCGATCGCGGTGGCGCTCACGTCCCGACCGCCGAGTTCCCCGGGACCGACGCCGAGGCTGGAGGCGAACCGCCCGCCCGGTACCAGCAGGTCGGCGAGCAGCCCCGGATCGCCGGCCAGGTGCACGACGGCGTCGACCCCGGCCGGAGCCAACCGCCGCACCTGGGCGGCCAGGTCGCCCCGGTGGTCGACGGTGTGCGCGGCCCCCAACTCGTGCATCAGGTCCGACTGCGGGCCGGGCGCGGCGGTGGCGATCACCGAGGCACCCCGGGCGGCGGCAAGCTGCACGGCGTAGTGGCCGACGCCACCGGTCGCGCCGGAGATCAGAACCAGCTCACCGTGCCCGGGTGCCACCGCGTCCACGCAGGCCAGGGCGGCGACACCGGCCAGACCGAGCACTCCGGCGGCCCGGTAGTCGATCCCGGCCGGCATCGGCGCCAGGCCGACCTCCGTCGGCACCACCACGTACTCGCTGAACGAGCCGTCGCCGAGCCGGGGCTTGGCGACGACGCCGAAGACCTTCTCTCCGGGCATGAAACCCGACACACCCGGACCGACCTCGGTGATGATGCCGGCGAAGTCCCGGCCGAGCACCACCGGGTACTGGTGTTCCAGTTCGCCGTCGAGATAGCCGCCGACGAGCTTCGCGTCGTACGCGTTCAGGGAGGACGCCCGGACCTCGATCTTCACGTCGCCGCCGACCGGCGACGGTTCCGGTACGTCCCGGACCTCCGGCATCGCCCCGTACGACTCCGCCATCACCGCGCGCATGGTTCTCCTCCCCACCGTCGCGTCCGTTGCCACCCCCGGTGCGTTCCCGCCGACCTGCCCGGCATGCCCTGCCGGGTCGCACGACCGCGGGCAGGCCCCGGCGGCGCGCCGGGTGGGTCGGTCAGTCGAAGAACCGGGCCAGGTGGGACGGGTCGGGGCCGGGATCGTCCGGCCCCAGCGGGGTCAGGTCGGCGAAGATCGAGGCTCCGTCGCAGCCGGCGTGCAGCGGGTACCAGCGTGGGGCGCCCGGATGGCGCTGGCAGATGTGCTTGATGGTCTGCACGTCGAGCAGCCGGACGTGGGTCGGGTCGGCCACCGCGTTGACGTGCCCCCACCACGGGCTCATCACGTGCAGGACGCCGCCCGGCCGCAGCACCCGGTGACACTCGTCGACCAGGGTCAGGAAGTCGACCAGGTGCTCCAGGACGTGCACCGTGAAGATCACGTCGACCGAGTCGTCCGCCAGCGGCAGCGACGTGGAGAGATCGGCCTGGGCGTCGACCCCGGGCGCCACCCGCAGGTCCAGCCCGAGGTTGTCCGGGTACTGCTTGGTGGCACCACAGCCCAGGTCGACGATGACCGGGTCGCGCCCGGCGACGCGAACCCGGGACCACACCGCCAGCACACCGGCGAGCCGGCCGACGAGCGTCCGTACCATCCGCAGCTCGTCGGCGTCCGCGACCTCGCCGGTCAGGTGCGCCACGCCCCGGTCGAACCTGGCCTCCACCGCGGTCCCACGCAGTCGGTCGTCGTGCTTGACCAGATCGGCGTACGCCATGCTGAGGAACTCGTCGATCGCCCGCAACCGGTCTCCGGAGGGCGCCCTGTGCAGTTGCGCGACCATGCCCACCTCCACGTCCGGCCTACCCGGAATCTCCCGGGTCATGCCTGGCGGTGCCCGGCGGTCCGCGGACCCGTCCGGCCCGCCCACCGGCGGTCGACGTCGGCCGGTGCCCGGATGGGCGGGCCCGCGGGACGGGGCGCACACTGATGCGGTGACCACGACCCTGGCGATCGACTGCGGCGGCGGGGGAATCAAGGCGTCGGTTCTCGACGAGGCCGGCACGATGCGGGCCCGGCCGATCCGGGTGCCGACGCCGTACCCCCTGCCGACCAGCCTCTTCGTCAAGACGCTGCTCGACCTCGCGGCCCGGCTTCCGGCGGCAGACCGGGTCACCGTGGGAATGCCGGGCATGATCCGGCACGGTGTGGTGGTGTCGACGCCGCACTACGTCACCCGCGGCGGGCCGCGCACCAAACCCGATCCGGTCCTGGTCGCGCAGTGGTCCGGGTTCGACGTGCAGCGCGCGCTCACCGAGGCGTTCGGTCTGCCGACGCTGGTGCTCAACGACGCGGAGGTGCACGGCGCCGGGGTGGTCGCCGGGACCGGCCTGGAACTGGTGCTGACCCTCGGCACCGGTCTGGGCTGTGCCCTCTTCGACGGCGGGGTGCTCGCTCCGCACCTGGAGCTCTCCCAGGCCCCGGTCCGGTGGGGGATGACCTACGACACGTACGTCGGTGAGCCGGAACGGCGCCGGCTCGGGGACGCCTTCTGGTCCCGTCGTATCCGGGCCGTCGTCGAAGGGCTGCGCCCGGTGTTCCTGTGGGACCGGCTCTACCTCGGCGGTGGCAACTCCCGGCTGATCCGTCCGGAGCAACTGGCCCGGATGGGCGACGACGTGGTGGTCGTGCCGAACAGCGCCGGCATCGTCGGCGGCGTGCGCGCCTGGACGATCCGTCGCGGTTGACGCTCCGCCCCGGCCGACACCTGCGGGCCCTCCCCGTACCGTCCGGGCACGGAACACTCGCGCCAGTGGCGGTGTTGTGTCAGCGTCGAGACAGGTGGGGCGACACGTGGAGGTGGGCCGAATGGATCTTCTGGCCGAGTACCGGCGGGCGACCATGTACTTCGAGAGCGGAAATCCGTCCGCGGCGGTTCGGCTGTTGGAGCCAATCCTGGAGGCGGCCCCGGAGAACAACGCCGTGCGACAGTTGCTGGCCCGGGCCTACTTCCAGACAGCCCAGCTCGGCCGCGCCGAGGAGCAGCTCCGGGCCCTGGTGAGCCGGGATCCGACCGACCACTACGCCCACCACGTGCTGGGCCGGACCCTGGAACGGGCCGGCCGACCGGTGGAGGCGCTGCGGCACCTGCGGATCGCGGCTGCGATGCACGCCGAGAACGACGACTACCGGGCGGCGCTGGAGCGGGTACAGACCCGGGTCAGCGGCCGGCGGTGAGCCCCGGACCGCGTCCGACGGCGGCGGTGAGGGCGGGTGTGGCCGTGTGCCGCCTAGCATGGGCCACCATGGACCGTGCGTCGTCGGTGGCCGTCTGATGAAGCTCACACTCGACCTACACGACATCTTCAACCGCGGGCGTGACATCGACCGCGCACTGCGCGGGATCATCGACGAGGCGGTGGCGAAGAAGGCCACCCTGGTCGAGATCATTCCCGGCAAGGGTTCCGGCCAGCTCAAGAAGCGGGTGCTGCGGTTTCTCGACCAGAAGGAGATCAGACAGCTCTACCACCGGGTCGAGAAGGACTCGCGCAACTTCGGGCGGCTCTTCGTGCACTTCCGCTGGAAGTGACCTCGGTGCGGCCGGCCAGGGTTCGCCGTCGGGATCCGTACCGGACGCGACGACCCGGACGCCCGGTGCCGGTGTGGTCAGGCGGGCTGGCTGGTGGCGGCCGGGCGGGGCGCGGGGTGGCCGGGGAGGGGGCGGATGGCCCTCACGGTGCCCGGCCCGGCGACGACGTGTCAGTCCTAGATCTTTCGATGTCGCCGGTCGTGCGGGCGCATCACCCGTCGGGGTGACGCGTCGGCGGTGCGGTGGTCGGTGCGACACCGGTCGCGTCGGGAAATTGACACCTCGCGGGCGGACGTCCGTCGGGAATCGCGACCGTCCGCGGGAACCGAACGTGAGATCGACAAGTGCACGTCGGGTGGCGATACTGCCGGTCCGATGTGATTTGCCGGCCCCCGTGGGATCTCCGCAACAATGATCGTGCAGTGGAATGGGACGAATTGATGGCCGTTGCTGGACGGCGACGGATTGGTGTGCTGTTGTGTGAATTGGCGGGATACTTCGAATTATACGGAAACTGTGATCGGGGTCGATCCCCGTTAATATTGCCCAATGGGGAGTTCTGGGGAGTGGGACGCGCTGGTCATCGGTGCCGGGGTGGCCGGACTGACCACCGCGATCCGCCTTGCGGAGGCAGGATTGAGGGTCCGGATACGAGCCGCCCGGCCACCGCATGAAACGACCTCCGCCGCGGCCGGGGCGAGCTGGGGTCCGTACCTGGTCAACGACGCCCGGGTGCTGCTCTGGAGCGAACAGACCCGGCTCGCGCTCGAGAAGCTCTCCGAGGACCCGACCACCGGAGTACGACTGGTCCGGGGCATAGAGGCGTCCCCGCACCCGGTCGAGGCGCCGTCCTGGATGCGCGGAATCAGCGACTTCGAGCACTGCTCGACGGACGATCTCCCCCCCGGATACGCCTGCGGGTGGCGGTACACCATTCCCTTGATCAGGATGCCGCAGTACCTGGATTACCTGGTCGCCAGATTACGTGCCGCGCGAGTTCCGATCGAGATCGCGCCGATCTCCTCGTTCCACGAGGTGCGTGACTCGGCGCGGGTGTTGGTGAACTGCACCGGGCTGGGCGCCCGGAGACTCGTTCCCGACGACGAGGTGTTCCCGACCCGGGGACAGCTCGTGGTCGTCGACAACCCGGGAATCGACCACTTTTTTCAGGACCACACCGAGAACGAGGACCTGACGTACTTCCTGCCCCACGGCGACTGCGTCGTGCTCGGCGGCAGCGCGATGCCGCGCTCGGAGAGCCTGGTCCCCGACCCCGCCGCCACCCGGGCCATCCTCGACCGCTGCGCCGCCGTGGAGCCGCGGCTGAGAGACGCGCCGGTACGGCGGGTCCTGGTGGGCCTGCGTCCGTCCCGTTCCCGGGTGCGGGTGGAATGGGGCACGGTCGACGGGGTGCCGGTGCTGCACAACTACGGCCACGGCGGGTCCGGAGTGACCCTGTCCTGGGGCTGTGCCGACGAGGTGCTGTCGCTCAGCGGTCTCCAGTGAGGCCCTTCGCGGCGGGCTGTGTCCGGCCCGGTGGACCGACCCGGCGCCGGCCCGCCCGGTGTCGGGAGTGTCGGATCTCGGTCCGACGTCGGAATCCCGCAGCCCGGCGGCGGTGCCGTCGCACCGCATCCCTCGTAGGGGGGATGGCGTACCGTGCGCCTTCCCAGGTTGACTGTGATCACTCTCCGACCGGTCGCACCGCTGTCGCCGGTCGGTCGCACCGAGACAATGCCGCGTCACCGGGCGCGGGCCGGCAGGGCAGCATCCGGTGACGCCGCGGACAGGGACGGCTCGACATGAGTGCGGTGGAGTTGCGCCGGGACCGGTCCGACGGCGAGCCGGGCGCCTTGCCGCACGGGCCGTCGAACGAGCAGGTCGACTGGGACCGGTTCGACTCTGAGGCGTACGTGGCGCACAACTACCGCTCGGTGCGCGACGACGACCGACAGATCATGTCCATCGTGCGTGACTTCTTCGCGGGCCAACAGCTGGCACCGGAGGCCCGTGCGGTCGACGTCGGGACCGGGGCGAACCTCTACCCGGCGCTCGCGATGCTGCCGTTCTGCGCGCATCTTGACCTGTGGGAGCTCGGCCGCGCCAACGTGAACTGGATTCGTCGGCAGCTGCCGAGATTCGACGACAACTGGCTGGAGTTCTGGGAGGTCTACCGTTCGCAGCCGGCCTACCGGGCCGTCGCCGACCCGCGGGCGCTCTTCGCCAGCCGGGCCGAGGTGCACCGGGCCAGCATCTTCGCGCTTCCCGCCCGCACGTGGGATCTGGGCACGATGTTCTTCGTCGCCTGCTCGATGTCGGCCAACATCGCCGAGTTCCGGCGCGGGGTGCACGCCTTCGTGACGGCGCTCAAGCCCGGGGCGCCCTTCGCCGCCGCGTTCATGGCGAAGTCCCAGGGCTACCACGTCGGCGGAGAGTGGTTCCCGGCGGTCGCCGTCGACGCCTCCGACGTCGCCGCGGCGTTGGCCCCGGTCGCCGACGACGTCCGCATCGAACGGATCGACCTCGGTGACCCCCTGCGGGAGGGGTACGCCGGCATGCTCGTGGCCACGGGTCGGTCCGGCCGGGCCGACTGACGCGATGTCAGCCGATCCCGCGGCCGTGTCGACGGGTGCCGCCGTCGCCGGCGACGCCGGCGGGTCGCGCGTCGCCCGGGGGCACCGGGGCGTCGACGCGGCCGGGCGCGGGATCAGGCCGTACCGGGCGTGGCGGCCGGTCCGGGCGGATACCGGCGCGTGGCGTCCGGCGACGGGGCGGACGGCGGCCTGACCACCGGCCGGAAGACCAGCTTGTTCCGCGCGTCGAGAGTGACCGCCTGGACGCCCCTCGCCGACCAGAGATCGGCGAAGTCGCTCACCCGCCGGGCCACCCGCTCCGGTTCGGTGACCAGGGTGATGTTGACGACGACCGGGCTGAGCCGGTTGTCCAGGTTGGAGACCGTGGTGGTGGTCTCGTAGCTGAGCATCCGGTCGAAGAGCACGAAGTCGTGCGGCCGGCCGTGCGCCGCCGGCGCGACGGCGGCGTCGAGGATCCGCACCTCGATTCCGACACCGAGGTGCATCCGCAGGACATGGTGCAGCTCCTCCGAGTCGCGGATCCTCTGGTCGAGGATGAAGACGCGCTGCACGCGTACGTCCCGGGTCCGGATCGCGTGCCGTTGGGCCGCGAGATAGCGCTGGCCGAACTCGGTGAACCAGAGTCCGCCGTCGATGAAACCGCGTCCCTCGGCATTGACGGTGCTCAGACTCGCCGCCTGGATCTCGTGCCGGGCGACCCGGGTCAGGCCGAGGAGCCAGTCCCGGTCCTCGCCCTCGTAGGTGAGGTCGCTGCGGTCGCTCATCTGCTTGAGGTACTCGGCCATCCGGGCGAGTTCCGCCTGGGCGAAGTCCTGGATGAGCCGTGGCGCACCCGAGATGATCTTCGTGCGGTTGCGGACGAGCCTCGCTATCTGGCTGATCTCCTCGGGATGCAACTGCGATGCCTCGCGAAGCCCGAAGAGCTCCTCGGCGAGTTGAATCTTCGAAAAGCCCTCCCGCATGAGGCGCTCGGTTTCCCGCGCGTGTCGCTCGAACTGTCCGAGCATCCGGTTCTGGTGTGTGGCGAGTCCCTGCGTGAGGACGTCGATCCGGCTCTCCACCTCCAGGAGGTACTGGGCGATGAAGACCACGCCCGCGACGAACAGCGACGCCCCGATGCTCCAGAGGATTTCCGGCTGTTGGTTCTCCGGCAGCAACTCGGAGATCCCGAACGTCACCCAGAAACTGACGAGGCTGGTGGCGATTTTCGTGATCAGCCGTCGCTGGCCGGTGGGTGGGGTCCGCCTCTCGCGCGGCTTCGGTGGCACGTCATCCTCCGTTGACCGAGCAGGGTGCCCAGGTTTCCGGCTGGGCCGCGCTGCCCAGAGGGTCCGTCGCGCCACTCGCCACGGTGGGCGCCACGCCCGGCGGGCTCGGGGCCGGCCCCGCGTCGGGAAGGGACGGTGCCGGCGGTGCGGTCGCAATTTGACACCGGTGATGTCCTGACCGGGGCGAGGAGCTGCCTCCATTGTGCGAAACATCCTCCAATGGCCGGCGGCGATTCCCGGAGGATTTCTCGTGACACCCCGGATGGCCGTGCTCTGTTGCCGCGTATTTGTCGCGGCGGTCGTCTCCGGTGCCCCGGCCGGTCACCGAACGCGGAAAACGGGTGCCGCCCGTGCCCGGCGTCCCGGACACGGGCGCGGCGCCTGATCGCGGGTCGTCCCGCTCGGCGGGCACGCGTCGCCGGGGTGCAGGAGACTGTGGTGACGACCGGGTGGATCGACAGGAGGGCTGATGGAGGCGCCGGTGGACGGTGGGAGCCCGACCAGGGTTCCGCTGGTCGAGGACGATCCGGGTGACGCGCGCACGGGGCGTGCGGCGTGCGGGGAGCACGTGGACGTCCCGTACGGCCACCGGTCGCGCGCGGACGTGAACGTGTCGGCGCCGCCGCCCGGCGTCGCGGACCTCGGCCCGGCGGTGCGGTGGTCCGGCGGGGGCGTGGCCGGGGTCGTGGGAGCGCCGCACCATGGCTGACCGGCTCGTCAACGAGGTCGGGGCGCTGCTGCGCGAGGCGGCGTCCCGCGCCATCCTGCCGCTGTTCCGTCGGCTCGGCGACGCCGACGTGGCGGAGAAGGCCCCCGGCGAGCTGGTGACGGTGGCCGACCGCCGGTCAGAGGAGATCATCGACGCCGGGCTGCGGCGGATCCTGCCCGGATCCGTGGTGGTCGGCGAGGAACAAGCTGCCGCGGATCCCTCCGTGCTCGACCTGCTTCGCGACCCGGCGGAGGTGTGGGTGGTCGATCCGCTGGACGGGACCGCGAACTTCGCCGCGGGTCGGCAGCCGTTCGCGGTGATGGTGGCGCTGCGCAGGGCCGGATCGACCCGGATCGGCTGGATCCTCGACCCGATCACCGACACCCTGCTGGTCGGGCAGGCCGGCGGCGGGGCGTACCGGGACGGGCTCGCGGTGCGGACCTCCCCGGACCCGCTTGAGCCGGAGGCACTGCGGGGCGCGGCACCGACCCGGTTCCTCCCGGCGACGCTGCGGGAGCGGATCCGCGAGGGCGGGCGACGGCTCGGTGGCCTGCTGCCCGGACTGCACTGCGCGGGCAGGGAGTACGCCGACATCCTCGCCGGACACCAGCACTTCGCACTCTTCTGGCGGACCCTGCCCTGGGACCACCTGCCCGGGGCGCTGCTGCTCCAGGAGGCCGGTGGGGTGGTGCGGCGGCTCGACGGCAGCGCGTACGACCCGACGGACGGCCGGTCCGGACTGCTGGCCGCCGCCAACGAACAGATCTGGCGGACCGTCCACGCCACGCTCGTGGCACGGTGACCGCGCGGGCCGGAAACCGAGCGTTCCTCCCGTCGTCCGGCCGGTTCGGCGCGGGCGCCGCGTGAGCCGAAGCGGCTGCGGCTTCCGGTAGGCTGACCGGCGGTCTCCGCCGAGGGGCGCCACTGGGGCGCCGGCGGTGCCGCCGCCGAACGGTGACTGTGGATCCCGCGGGGTCGGCGGCCGACGCGGAAGGATCACTTTCGTGCGCATGACGGCCATCGCGCGGCTGTACGCGCCGCGCCGGGTCACGGTGTGGGTGGTCGCCACCGTGCTCCTCGCCGTGACCCCCACGTTCCTGCTGACGACGAGCGACCGCCCGGCGGTCGCCGCGCCGAGCAGCCCCGGCGACGAGGGCGGCACCAAGAAGCTGCGGGAGGCGCTGGAGGCCGCCACCAGGGGGCACGTCGAGGCCACCAACAGGCTGGAGAACTCCAAGAAGCGGCAGCAACAGCTCAGCGAGGAGCTGAAGCGCATCGAGGCCGACGTCGCCGTCCTCACCGAGGAGGTGGGGGTGATCGCCGCCGAGGCGTACCGGCGGGGGCGACTCACCCCGTTCTCGGCGCTGCTGAACAGCGCCTCGCCCGAGACGTTCCTGGAGCGGGCCGCCCGGCTCGACATGATCGCGCAGCGCAACGACAAGCAACTGCGGCTGCTCGGCGAGGCGCTCGACCGGGCGAGGCGGGCCAAGCAGGCGATCGACGCCGAGGTCCGGGAACAGAAGCGGCAGGTCGAGATCATCGCCAGGAAGAAGCGGGACGCCGAGCGCGCGCTCGCCGCGGTCGGCGGCGGAGCGGCGAGCGGGCTGGTCAGCGCCAACTCGCCGCTGGCGAAACCGGCACCGCGTAACCCGGACGGCTCCTGGCCCAAGGAGTCGTGCAGCGTCGACGACCCGACCACCTCCGGCTGCATCACACCCCGCACGCTGCACGCGCTGAACGAGGCCAGGGCGAACGGCTACCGGCGGCACGTCTCGTGCTATCGCAGCGGCGGTGGCGGCGAGCATCCGAAGGGGCGCGCCTGCGACTTCTCCGCCGCTGCCGGCGGTTTCGAGAACCGGGACGCGACCGGGGGCGACAAGAGCTACGGCGACGCCGTCGCGGCGTTCTTCGTCAAGAACGCCAACCGGCTGGGCGTGATGTACGTGATCTGGTATCGGAAGATCTGGATGCCGGGCACCGGGTGGCGGACCTACAACGGGGGCGGTGACCCCGCGTCGGACCACACGAACCACGTTCATCTGTCGATGCTGTAGCCCGGGTCGGGCCGTCGACTGCGTACCATCACTGCGATGGATGCTTCCTCACCCAGGGTGGCCGAACCGGACACCCCGCCGCAGGAGTCGACGCCGGGTCCCGACCCGGCCCTGCCGCCGGGACTCGCCGCGGCGCTGGTCTTTCTCTCCAGCGGCGCCGTCCTCGTCCTGGAGACGGCGTCGCTGCGGCTGGTGGGTCCGTACGTCGGGGTCACCCTCCAGGTCACCAGTTCGGTGATCGGCGTGGCTCTGGCCGCGATCGCCTACGGTGCCTGGGCCGGTGGCCGGCTCGCCGACCGCCGCGACCCGCGTACCCTGCTCGCCCCGGTGCTGGTGCTGGCCGCGATCACCACCGCGCTGACCCTGCCGATCGTCCGGTACGTCGGTGAGGCGCTGCGTGGCAGCGCCGCGGTCGGCATACTGCTGCTCACCGCGCTGGCGATCTTCCTGCCGGCGGCGTTGCTCTCCGCGATCACCCCGATGGTGGTCAAGCTGCAGCTCGGGGACCTGCGCCGGACCGGTCAGGTGGTCGGCCGGCTCTCCAGCATCGGTACCCTCGGCGGCATCACCGCCACCCTGGTCACCGGGTTCGTGCTGGTCGCGGCCCTGCCGAGCAGTGCCATAATCGTCAGCCTGGCGGCGCTGCTCGGGCTGACCGGCCTGGCCGTCGGCGGCTACGTGCGTCGCCGGACGCGGGCCGCCCTGCCCCGGCCGTCCCGGGCCACCGCCGCGCTGGCGGTGCTGGGACTGGCCGGCGCCACCCTCTCGGTGGTCGCCCCGACCCCCTGTGACGTGGAGACCGCGTACCACTGCGCGTCGGTGGAGCCGGACCCGACGAACGCCACCGGCCGGCTGCTGGTGCTCAACTCCGCCTGGCACTCGTACGTCGACCTGGCCGACCCGACCCACCTGGAGTTCGCGTACACGCAGTGGCTCGGGGCGGTGGCCGACGTGCTCGCCCCGGCGGGGCGGGCGCTGGAGGCGGTACACCTCGGGGGCGGTGGCTTCACCATGCCGCGCTACCTCACCGCGACCCGTCCCGGCACCCGCAACGAGGTCTACGAGATCGACGGCGAACTGGTCGAACTCGGCCGCCGCGAACTCGACGTACGCCTCGGACCCGAGCTGCGGGCCCGCATCGGCGACGCGCGGATGCTGATCGGCGAGCGGCCGGACCGGAGCGCCGACCTGGTGATCGGGGATGCATTCGGGCATCTCGTGGTCCCCTGGCACCTGGCGACCCGGGAGATGGCCGCCGAGATCCGCCGGGTGGTCCGTCCGGGCGGGATCTACGCGCAGAACGTCATCGACCATCCGCCGCTGCGGTTCATCCGCGCCGAGGTCGCCACGGTGGCGGCCGAGTTTCCCCACGTCGCGCTGATCGCGTCGCCGGCGGCCATCGCCGGCGAGCAGAAGGCGAACTTCGTCATCGTCGCCTCCGACGCTCCGCTGCCGCTGGAGGCGCTGCGCCGGCGGCTCGACACCACGGCGCGGGAACCGGTCACCCTGCTGTCCGGCGCCGACCTCGACGACTTCGTCGACGACGCGCTGGTTCTCACCGACGAGTACGCCCCGGTCGACCAGCTGCTCGCCGCCGACTGACGCGCCGCCGACCCGGGCGGCGGGATGGCTCAGCCCATCGTGGCGAACCGCTGCACCTGTTCGATCGTGCCCTCGACGACGAGGTCGCTGTCCTCACCGATCACGGTGTCCGGTCTGGTCGGCAGGATCGTCCCGTCGGGGCGGCTCACCGCGAGGATGGTCACCCCGTACCGTTCGCGGGCGCTGATGTCGCGCAGCCGTCGGCCGCGCAACGATGCCGGCGCCCGGGTCTTCGCGATGGCGAAGTCGTTGCCGATCTCGATGAAGTCGAGGAGCTGGCTGACGATCAGGTGGGCCACCCGTTCCGCGATGGCCGCCTCCGGAAAGATCACGTGGTGGGCGCCGACCGCCGAGAGGATCTTCGCGTGCTGGATCGAGGTGGCCCGACCCCAGATCTCCGGCAGGCCGAGCTCGGCGAGGGCGAGGACGGTCAGCACACTCGCCTCGACGGCGGTCCCGATCGCCACCACGGCCCGCTGGATCTCGGTCACGCCGAGCTGGCGCAGCGCGTCGCCGTCGGTCGCGTCGGCCTGGACCACGTGGGTGAAGTGCTGGGACCATCGCTCGACGATTCCCGGGTCGTCGTCGAGGGCGAGCACCTCGTGGCCGAGCCGGGTCAGGGAGTCGGCGACCTGTACGCCGAACCGGCCGAGACCGATCACCAGGACCGTGTCCCCGCCGCCGTACCGTCTGCGTCTAACCGACAATGGGGCGCTCCTCCGGGTAGCGGTACCGGCGGTGCCGGGTGTTCAGGGCGAGCGCGGAGCCCGAGACGAGGGTGCCGACCCGGCCGACGAACATCAGCAGGATCAACACCACCTGCGCCCCGGCCGGCAGTTCGGCCGTGACGCCGGTGCCCAGGCCGGCGGTGGAGAACGCCGAGACCGTCTCGAACATGACCCGGTACGGCGATATCCCGGTGGTGAAGCCGAGGACGGCCAGGGTCGAGCCGACCACCAGGGCCACGCCGAGCAGGGCGACGGTCAGCGCCTGGCGTTGGGAGCTCGCGGCGACGCGACGCCGGCCCACCACCACGTCGGGCTCACCCCGCAACTGTGCCCAGATGACGAAGCCGAGCAGGAAGAAGGTGGTCACCTTGATCCCGCCCGCGGTGGAGCCGCTGCCGCCGCCGACGAACATCAGGCCCATGACGACCGCCAGCGTCTCGTCCGACATCGCGCCGTAGTCCAGGCTCTGTAGTCCCCCGGACCGGGGGATGGTCCCCTGGACGAAGGCGGCCAGGACCTTGCCCGCCGGGTTGAGCGGCCCCAGGGTGTCCGGGTTGCGCCACTCGAGTACCAGGATGGCGACGAAGCCGACCGCGAGCAGGGTGAGCGAGCCGAAGACGGTGATCCGGGTGTGTACCGACCAGCGGGCCGGGGTCCGCCAGGCGCGGCCGAGCTCGAACAGCACGGGGAAGCCGGTGGAGCCGACGATCACTCCGGCGGTGAGCGGCAGGCAGATCCACCAGTCGGTGACGAACTGCCGGATGCTGCCCGGGAACAGGGTGAACGCGCTGTTGTTGAAGGCCTGGACGGCGTGGAAGACGCCGTACCACAGGGCGCGGCCGGCGGGGTAGTCGTAGGCGAGGAACAACCGGCCGGCCACGATCACCGCGATCGCCGCCTCGCAGCGCAGCGCGAGGCGGGCGATGTGGTACAGCAGCCGCCGGGTGTCGCCGAGTCCGACCCGGGCGGTCTCCGCCTGCAGGACCAGGCGGTTGCGCAGTCCGAGCCGCCGCGCCACCAGCAGGGCCAGCAACGTGGCGGCGGTCATCACGCCGAAGCCGCCGATCTGGGTGAGCAGCGCGATGACCACGTGGCCGAACGGGGTCCAGTAGTGGGGTGTGTCGGTCAGTGCGAAACCGGTGGTCGACAGTGCCGAGGTCGCGGTGAAGAGGGCGACGAGGAACGGGGCGGCTCCCGGACCGCTCCGGGCGAACGGCAGCAGGAGCGCAGCGGTCCCGACGGCGATCATCGCCAGTGCGGCGAGGGGCACGCTGCGGACCGGATGTCCCAGGACACGGCGTGCCCGGATCCCCCGCTCCGTCACCTGATCAGTGATATCACACAATCGTCCTATTCAGGAGATATATCCCTAATACGGCCTGACGGGCGACGGCCGCACGCGACGCGGCGCCGCCGGTGCGCGGGGGCGGCGGAGCCGACGCTGGTAGAAATGCCGGATGAGTGATGATCGGGCACGGGTGCGGGAGCGGGCCGAGGCGGTCCTGCGCCGTCTCGCCGGCGAATCCGCCCGACTGCGGGACGACCAGTGGCGGGCCATCGAGGCGCTGGTCGTCGAGCGGCGGCGGGTGCTCTGCGTGCAACGCACCGGCTGGGGCAAGTCGGCGGTCTACTTCGTGGCGACCGCCCTGCTGCGGCACGGGCGTCCCGGCGGGGTCGCCCAGGGCCGCCACGGCGGCCAAGTCGCCCAGGGCCGCCACGGCGGCCAAGTCGCCCAGGGCCGCCACGGCGGCCAAGTCGCCCAGGGCCACAACGGCGGCCCAGTCGCCCTGGACGGTTCTGGCGGCACGACGTGTGGGCCGACCGTCATCGTCTCCCCGTTGCTGGCGCTGATGCGCAACCAGATCGAGACGGCGGCCCGGGCCGGAATCCGCGCCCGCACCATCAACTCGGCGAACCTGGACGAGTGGGACGAGATCACAGCCGAGATCGCCGCCGGCACGGTCGACGTCCTGTTGATCAGTCCGGAACGGCTGAACAACCCGGACTTCCGGGACGGCGTGCTACCCCGGTTGGCGGCCACCACCGGGCTGCTGGTGGTGGACGAGGCGCACTGCATCTCCGACTGGGGACACGACTTCCGTCCCGACTACCGCCGGCTGCGGACGTTCCTGGCCGGGCTGCCGGCCGGTACGCCGGTGCTGGCCACCACCGCGACCGCCAACGCCCGGGTCACCGAGGACGTGGCGGAGCAGCTCGGCGACGCCCTGGTGCTGCGCGGCCCGCTGGACCGCGAGTCCCTGCGGCTGACCGTACTGGAGCTGCCGAGCCCGGCGCACCGGCTCGGCTGGCTCGCCGACCACCTGGAGCGGCTGCCCGGCTCGGGAATCATCTACACCCTCACCGTGGCGGCTGCCGGTGAGACGGCCGAGTTCCTCCGGAGCCGCGGTTACACCGTCGCCGCGTACACCGGGCAGTCCGACGACGCGCAGCGACGCGCGGTCGAACGGGACCTCCTGGACAACAAGCTCAAGGCGGTGGTGGCCACGTCGGCGCTGGGGATGGGCTTCGACAAGCCGGACCTGGGCTTCGTGGTACACCTCGGCGCGCCGCCCTCGCCGATCGCCTACTACCAGCAGGTCGGCCGGGCGGGCCGCGCGGTGGCCGGGGCCGAGGTGCTGCTGCTGCCCGGCGCCGAGGACCTTGCCGTCTGGCGCTACTTCGCCTCGTTGGCCTTCCCCCCGGAGGAGCAGGTCCGGGCGGTGCTCGCCGCCCTGTCCCCGGACCGTCCGCTCTCCATCCCGGCCCTGGAGCCGATCGTCGACCTGCGCCGGGCCCGGCTGGAGCTGATGCTCAAGGTCCTCGACGTCGACGGTGCCGTCCGGCGGGTCAGAGGTGGCTGGGTCGCCACCGGGCAACCGTGGCACTACGACGCGGCGCGGCTGCGCCGGGTCGCCGAGACCCGCGCCGCCGAGCAGCGGGCGATGCTGGAGTACGCCGCGACCGACGGCTGCCGGATGGAGTTCCTGCGCCGCTGCCTGGACGATCCCGCGGCCGCCCCCTGCGGGCGCTGCGACCGGTGCGTCGGACCCCGGCTTCCGGCCGAGGTGTCGGCGCCGGGGCTCGCGGCCGCGCGGGCCTTCCTCGGCCGTGCCGGGGTGGAGATCCCGCCCAAGAAACTCTGGCCGACCGGGCTCGACGCGGTCGGCGTGCCGCTGCGGGGCCGGATCAGCCCGGCCGAACAGGCGTTGCCCGGCCGGGCGGTCGGGCGGCTGGCCGGCCTCGGCTGGGGCGCGCGGCTGCGCGCGCTGGTCGGCCCGGAGGCCGGCGACGCCGAGTTGCCGACCGACCTGGCGGGCGCGGTGATCGAGGTGCTCAGGGTCTGGGCCCACGGCGACGACCGGTGGCCGGCGCGGCCGGTCGGGGTGGTCGCGGTCGGGTCGCGACGACGGCCCCGGCTGGTGCGCGGCGTGGCCGAGCTGATCGCCCGGACCGGGCGGCTGCCGCTGCTCGGCGAGGTGTCGCCCGGTGCGTCGCCCGGGTCCGGGCCGCGCGGCAACAGCGCGCAACGGGTACGCGCGCTGCACGGCGCCTTCTCGGTGCCCGCGCCACTGGCGGCGGCGCTGCGCGACCTGACCGGGCCGGTGCTGCTGGTCGACGACCTGGTGGACTCCGGCTGGACGATGGCCGTCGTGGCGCGGTTGCTGCGACAGGCCGGTGCGCCCGCGGTGCTGCCGTTCGCCCTGGCCGTGACCGTCTGACGGGCCCGCCGGGGGATCCGGGCGGCGGTCCCCCGCGCCGGACGGCCTCCCGCCCCCGGTCGGGCCGGCACGCCGGCCACCGCCGGAACCGGTGACCAGGGCCGGCTGGCCGAGCGGAACCGCGTGGCGGGTAACCTGCGGATATGACCCAGCAGCAGTCGGCCCGGGACCGGGCTCGGTCGGCCGACGCGCGGTCGGAGACCGCCGAGCGCCACCGGGGACGACCGGCCGTGGTGGATCCGCCGGTCTCCGCCGTGCCCGACCGGGACACGGTCCGGCTGGCGCTGACGGTCGCCGGCCTGGTGCTGGCCCTGCTGGGTGGGTTCGCCCTCGGCCGGCTCAACCCCGGCCCCGGCACGGCGCTGGCGGGAGTCGCCGGCGGTGCTCCGGCGACCGCCGACCACACCCACCCGCCCGGTACGGGCCCACACGTGCACCCCACCGCCGGAGCGGACGGCGCCGGCGGGCTGACGGTCAGCGCCGCCGGGTACACCCTGGTCCCGACCGAGACGTCGTTTCGCGTGGGGCGTCGGAGCGACCTCGCCTTCCAGGTACGGGGACCGGACCGCCGGGTGGTGACCGACTTCGTCGTGGTGCACGAGAGGCCGATGCACCTGATCGTCGTCCGCCGGGACCTCACCGGTTACCAGCACCTGCACCCGACGATGACCCCGGACGGCACCTGGCGCGTGCCGCTCACGTTGCCCGATCCCGGGGTGTGGCGAGCCTACGCCGACTTCACCGTGCGCGACGCCGCCGGCGCCGAGGTGCCGCTGACCCTCGGGGTCGACCTGGCCGTCCCGGGTGCGTACGCCCCGCGCCCGCTGCCCGCCCCGGCCCGGGAGACGACCCTCGACGGGTTCACCGTGACGTACGAGGGAACCGGGCAGGTGGGGGCCACCGCGCCGCTGCTGTTCCGGGTCTTCGCCGACGGGAACCCGGTCACCGGGCTGGAGCGCTACCTCGGGGCGTACGGGCACCTGGTGGCGGTGCGCGAGGGTGACCTGGCGTACCTGCACGTCCACCCGGAGGATGAGCTGGACGGTGGCGCGACGAGGTTCTGGGTCGCCGTCCCGAGCCCCGGGCGCTACCGCATGTACCTCGACTTCCAGGTCGGCGGGGTGGTCCGCACCGCCGAGTTCACCATGGTCGTCGACTGACCGGGGCGGCGGGTGCCGGCCGCGGGCCGGTCGGCACGCGGTGGCCGGGTGCGGCCCGGCCTCAGCCGGCCAGCCGGACCTGCCGGTGGGCGAGCTGGCGCAGGGTGTCGCGGATCAGCTTCTTCTCCTCGGCCGGTACGCCCGGGTCGGCGAGCCGGGTCATGATCAGGCGTACGTCGGCGTCGACCGGTGTTTCGGCCGTGTCCCGGCAGCCGGGCGTGCCGGCGTCGGTGTCGGGCAGGCCGAGCGCCCGGAACGCCGCGCCGACGGGTACGCCCAGCGCGGCGCAGAACCCGCGCACCTTGGCCAGCTCGGGGTAGTCCTGCCAGTCCCCGGCCAACCACCGGAACACGGTCGAGCGGCCGACACCGGTGTGGGCGGCCAGTTCACTGACGGTCCAGTTGCGATCACGTTTGGCGTCGTCGATGGCTCGCCGGACGAAGCGGGCGAACGCCGCCTGCGGCGAGTCCGGGGTGGTACCGATACTCAGCGGAGCCCCTTTCGCCGGATGTGGGTGACCCTGCCGAGGGTAGTGGCGTGCCGCAACCGGTGACGCCGACCGACCGGCTCCGTCCGCCGGCGCCCCCGGCCGGCTCCTCCGGCCGGCTCCTCCGGCCGGCTCCTCCGGCCGGCTCCGCCTCCGGCCCTCGGGCGGCCCGACGTGCACCCGGCCCGCTCAGGGCAGCCCGAGCAGGGTCTGCAGCCGCGGGGTGACCTGCCACTGGTCGACCAGCCCGAGGTACTCGTCCCGCTGCCGCGCCGTCGCGGGGGCACCGGTGTGCCGGGCCCGCAACAGCAGGTTGCGCGGGGTGTGTTGGGAGTCGATGAACTCCACCACCTCGACCCGGTAGCCGTGCAACCGGAGCAGGGCCGCCCGCAGGGCGTCGGTGAGGACGTCCGCGAGGCGCTCGCGCAGGATGCCCTGCCGGACCAGCGACCCGTACGGCGCGGGCGCCGGGCGGGCCCGCAGCTGTGCGGCGAGATCGTGGTGGCAGCACGGGGCGGCCAGCACCCAGCGGGCACCCCACCGCACCGCGCGGGCCAGCGCCTCGTCGGTCGCGGTGTCACAGGCGTGCAGCGCGAGCACCAGGTCGGGGGCCGGCTCCACGACCGTGTCGAGGATGGTGCCGGCCACGAACCGGATCCGGTCGCCGTATCCGAGCCGGTCGGCCAGCCCGGTGTTGCGGTGCCGCTGGTCCTCGCGGACGTCGACGCCGACGAGTTCGACGTCGACCCCCCGCCCGGAGAGGTAGCGGTACGCGGCGAAGGTGAGGTACGCGTTGCCGCAGCCGAGGTCGGCCACGCGCAGCGGGCCGGTGAGCTCGGCGGGAAGGGTGGCCGCCAGGGCCCGGAGGAAGGCGTCGACCTGTCGCCGCTTGGCGGCGCTGCCGCCGATCGTGTCGAAGAGCGGGTCACCGGGATCGAGGAGGTGCTCCCTGACCCGGTCGTGCCCGTTGCCGGCCCGGTCGGCGGGCTGTGCCCGCTGCGTCGGGGCGCGGTGCACGCGCGCCTCGCCACGCTTGGTCACCCGGACCTGCAGGGTGGTGGCGGCCGTCTCGACGTGCCAGTTGCCGAACGGCTCGGCCAGCAGCGCGTCCACCGCCGCGTCGGCCTCGGGACCGAACCGGACGTTGCGGGTGTACGGGCGGGTGCCGTCGGTGGTGACGATCTGTAGCCGGGGGCCGGCCTTGAGCGTCACCGGGCGCAGCTCCGCGCGGGCGACGCTCGGCGTCTGGTTCCGGCGCCGCCCGGCGGCGACGGCCCTGGCCAGTCCGGGGGCGAGCAGCAGCGAGCGTACTTCGGCGAGCGCGGCAGCGAGGTCGTGCGGCATCCTTCCCACTCTCCGCCGTCGGAGCCGCCCGGCGGCTGCCACCGGGGAAGTCCGGCGGCCGGCCGGCGAAGCCGTCACCGGCGCGGGGCGGCGGCTCCGGACAGCGTCGTCAGTCCTCGGCGGAGGAGTTCTCGGTGGAGGAGTTCTCCGGGTCAGCCGCGGCGGTCTCGGTCGTGCCGCCGCTGCGGCGCCGGCGTCGCCGACGCCGGCGTGGCCTCGCCGTACCACCCGACCCGCCCGCCGCGGTGTCGACCGCGTCGGACTCTCCGGGCTCTGCGACGGCGTCGGGTGTCTCGGCCGCCTCGGAGGTCCCACCGGTCTCGGCCGTGGTCTCCGGTTCGGTCTCCGGCCCGGAGACCAGCTCACCACCCCGGCGCCGCCGGCGGCGGCGCCGACGTGGCGCCTCCGCGCCGCCGGCTGCCGACTCCGGCGAGTCCGGATGGGTGTGGTCGGTCGGCCCGGCCTCGCCGCGGCGACGGCGTCGGCGGCGGGAACGCCCGGAGCCGTCGGCGCGACGCCCTGCGCCCGCACCCCGGGACGACGGGCCGCCGAGGTCCTCCTCGGCCTCGGCCTCCAGTCCGGCGCGGGTCCGCGCGGTCGACGGCAGCGCCCCCGGCGCCCCCTCCGGGATGTCGAGGTCGGTGTAGAGGTGCGCGGAGGTGTGGTACGTCTCCGGCGGCTCCGGCATGTCCAGGCCGAGCGACTTGTCGATGATCCGCCACCGGGGCATGTCCTCCCAGTCCACGAAGGTCACCGCGACGCCGGTGGCGCCGGCCCGGCCGGTTCGGCCGATCCGGTGGGTGTAGGTGTCCTGGTCCTCGGGGCAGTCGTAGTTGATCACGTGGGTGACGCCGGTGACGTCGAGCCCACGTGCGGCCACGTCGGTGGCCACCAGAATGTCGATCTTGCCGGCCCGGAACGCCCGCAGGGCGCGCTCCCGGGCGCCCTGGCCCAGGTCGCCGTGGACGGCGGCCACCGCGAACCCGCGGAAGTCGAGGTCCTCGGCGAGCCGGTCGGCGGCGCGCTTGGTCCGGGTGAAGATCATCGTGAGCCCGCGGTTCCGGGCCTGCAGGATCCGGGCGACGATCTCGTTCTTGTTCAGCGGGTGGGTGCGGTAGACCACCTGGCGGGTGCGTGGCGACGACCCGGTGTCGGCGATGTGGCCGGCGTGGATGGTGACCGGCTGCCGGAGGAACCGCCGCGACAGCGCCACGATCGGGTCGGGCATGGTGGCCGAGAAGAGCATGGTCTGCCGCTCCTGCGGCAACATGGCCAGGATCTTCTCGACGTCGTCGAGGAAGCCCAGGTCGAGCATCCGGTCCGCCTCGTCGAGCACCAGCGCGCGGATCCGGTCCAGCCGCAGGTGCTTCTGCTTGGCCAGGTCCAGCAGCCGGCCGGGCGTACCGACCAGGATCTCGACTCCCCTGCGCAGCGCGTCGATCTGCGGCTCGTACGCGACCCCGCCGTAGATCGGCAGCACGCGGACGCCACGGGTCCGGCCGGCCGTGGCGAGATCCTTGGCGACCTGCAGGCCCAGTTCCCGGGTCGGTACGACGACGAGCGCCTGCGGCAGCCCGTCGCCGCCCTCGGCCGGTGCGAGGACGCGTTCCAACAGCGGGATGCCGAAGCCGAGGGTCTTGCCGGTTCCGGTCGGCGCCTGGCCGATCAGGTCGGAGCCGCGCAGCGCGATCGGCAGGGCGTACTCCTGGATCGCGAACGCCCGGGTGATGCCGACCGCGGCGAGCGCCGCCACGGTCTCCTCGCGTGCGCCCAACTCCGCGAAGGTGGGTGCCCCGGGACGTATCAGTGCGGTGGCGGCCGGCTCCGGACCGGCCGGGTGGTGTTCGGTGTGATCGCTCATGTGGTTGTGGGGGTGCCCTCTCGTGGTGCGCCCCGTTCGTCCATAGGGCGCGATGTCTGCCATGGCGCGGGCCACACGGTCGACGCAGTCCGTCGGGAAGAGACCGGGCCGCACGCGCACCGCGGGCAGCATCTCCGGGGTACGTCCGGGACTCCGGGTCGGGAACCTCGGTGCCCGCGATCGGGAACCGTCGGGACCCCGTGAAACTCTGCTGTCTGCGGTAACTGACCCATGCTACCCGAGCCGGGCCGACGCCGTCGCCACTGTGCAGGGACCACGACACGCAGGGTGGCCGTCTGTGACGTCGGTTACCTCCCCCGGGGTCGACCGGGCCCGCCGGAACGCCGGGTTGCCGACGTCACCCGCCGGATGGACGGTAGCCTGCGGGCGTGTCCGCCCCCGTCGAACCCGTCCCCACCACCACCACGTCGTCCGCCGCCCCGGCCTGTGCCACGTCGACCCGTCACGGGCACGAGCCGGCGGCTCCACCCACCCGGGACGCCGTCGTCGACCTGCTCGGACTGGTCGCGTACGGGGAACTGCTCGCCTTCGACCGGATGGCCGCCGACGCCCGGCTGGCCCCCGACCTGACCCGGCGGGCCGTGCTCAGCGAGATGGCGGCGGCGGAGATCACCCACTACCGGCGCCTCGCCGACCGGCTCACCGAGCTCGGCGTCACCCCGGAGGAGGCGATGTCGCCGTTCGTGCCCGCGCTGCGGTCGTACCACGACTCGACCGAGCCGAAGGACTGGCTGGAGGCGCTGACCAAGGCGTACGTCGGGGACGCCATCGCGGACGACTTCTTCCGGGAGATGGCCGCCCACCTCGACGAGCCCGACCGGCAGCTCATCCTCGACGTGGTGCACGGCTCGCGGTACGACGAGTTCGCCGCCGAGGAGATCCGGCGGGCCATCGCCGCCGACCCCAGGGTGGCGAACCGACTGTCGATGTGGGCGCGCCGACTGGTCGGCGAGGGACTCTCCCAGGCGGTCCGGGTGGCGGGCGAGCGCGGTGCGCTGGCCGCGCTGACCGGGGCGGGCCGTGAGGGACAGGAGGGCGTCCCAGCCCTGCTCAGGCGCCTGACGGCGGCGCACACCATCCGGATGTCGGCGGTCGGGCTGAACAACTGACCGACCCGGTCGGAGGGGCGGGTGGACGACGCCGCCCCTCGGGCCGGGTCGGGCCGACACCGGTCGGGGGTGGGCCGGTGCCCACGCGGTCAGCGGGCGACGAACCCGACCGCCCGCGGGGACGCCTCGGCGATCTCGACGTACGCGACCTTGTCGGTGGGGACGATGACCCGCCGGCCCTTCTCGTCGGTCAGGCACAGGGTGCCGGTGCCACTGTTGCTGAGGGCGTCCGTTACGATCCGCTCGATCTCGGCCGGCGTCTGCGCGCTCTCCAGGACCAGCTCGCGCGGCGCGTACTGCACGCCGATCTTGACCTCCACAGGGCCTCCTCGTTCAGGGCGAGAGATCCGCCGCCGGCAAGGCTATCCGATGGTCACAGATGTTCGTCAGGCCGACTCGCCCTGGAGCGGGAAGCTCGCTATCCCGCGCCAGGTGAGGCCGGCGAGCAGCGCCTCGGCCTCCTCCTTCGGCACCCGCCGCCCGTTGGCCAGCCAGAACTGCGCCGCGGTCTCGGCCGCGCCGACCAGTCCGGAGGCGAGCAGTTCGGCGTGCTCCCGGCTCACGCCGGTGTCCGAGATGATGGTGTCGGTGATCGCCGCGATGCACCCCTGCTCGACCCGCTCCACCCGCTCCCGCACCGCCGGCTCGTTGCGCAGGTCAGACTCGAAGACCAGCCGGAACGCCCCGCTCTCGTGGTCGACGAAGTCGAAGTACGCCCGGACGGCGCCGCTGACCCGCTCCTTGTTGTCGTTGGTCGCCGCCATGGCCTCCCGGACCTTGGCGACGATGGCGTCGCAGTGGGTGTCCAGCAGCGCGAGGTAGAGCTCCAGCTTGCCGGGGAAGTGCTGGTACAGCACCGGCTTGGAGACGCCTGCCCGCTCGGCGATGTCGTCCATGGCCGCCGCGTGGTACCCATGGGCGACGAAGACCTCCTGCGCCGCCGCCAGCAGCTGCTGTCGCCGTGCCGAACGGGGCAGCCGGGTCGGGCGGCCGGCGGTCTGCGTGCCGTTGCTCACCTGGGTCATGGTCACCTCCGTTTCGCCTCGCACGTCACCGAATCCCCGATCCGCTGCCGAGCAGGTCGCCTGACCCGGGCGTGGAAATAGCCTGCCGCTGTAACTTATCCGCACTGCCACCACACGGTAGCCTCAGCGGGGGCGACCAAGGAGCGCACGGTGGACGAAACAGGGCAACCCGGGGCCCCCACACCGGGAGAGCACGGTAACGGGGCAGGTCCGCAGGGTGACCCGGCACGTCCGGCCAACGGCTGGGCGGCCGACGCGGGCTGGTCTGGGGCGGAGGGTGAGGCCGACACCTCCGGACGGCAGTGGCGGCAGCCGGCGGAGCCGGCGCCGGGCCCGGGGTGGGCTGACCGACCGACACCGTACGGCCCGTTTCCCGGCCCGCCGGCCGACCCGCCGGGGCAACCGGCCAACGGCGCCCACCCGGGCGAGGCGACCGATGCCGAGCGGGGATGGCCCGGCGGACGGCCGTCGCCGGCAGAGCCCGGTCACCCGTACGGCTCGGAGTCGGATCCGTACGCGCGGTCCTTGTCAGGGCACCCGTCACCGGCGGAGGACCACCCCGCCGGGTCCCGGCCACCGTTCGGCGGTGGCGAGGCGGACGTGAGCGAGCCGGCCCATCACGGGTACGCCGAGCGGGAGCCGAACGCGGCCCAGCCGGCGCCGCGTTGGAGCGAGCCGGCCCACGGCCACCCGAGGCCGACCTCCGCGCCGCCGGCCGGCCCCTCCCCGTACGGCGACTCCCACGCGGTCGAGGTCACCGACCAGCGACCGGCCCACCACGACCCTGGACCGCGGGAGCGGATCGCGCTGCTGCCCGCCGCCTCGCGCCAGTCCGAGCGGGTCCCGTCCCCGCCCCCCGGCGACGGTCCCGGCGGTGCGGAGAACGGCTCCGGCGGCGGCCCCGACGGCCCGAACGCCGCCGGTGGCGCCGCGGCCGAGGCACGGGCCCAGCACAACGCCTGGTCGGCCGGCTGGGCGCCCCCGTGGGCCGCGCCGAGCCCGGTGCCGACGGGCGCCGGCGAACCCGTCAGCACGGCCGGCGAGCCGGCCGACGAACCCCGGGCACGAGGTGGGGGGCACCGCCGGGACACCGATCCTGGTCAGGAGCGTCCTGGTCAGGAGCGCAGCCCGTGGTCGCCCCCGAGTTGGGCCGACCAGTCGGTGCAACGCCTCCCCGTGCAGCGCCAGCCCGTCGAGTCGGTGGGCTCCGGCGGCCGGGACAACTCCCTCACCCCGGGGCGCCGGGACGAGTACCCGCACCAGCCGGCGTACCGGGCCGGCCTGGGCGGTCTTTCGGCGGCGACACCCCCCGACCCGTACCACGCGGGCGCGTCGGCGCAGCCCGAGCCGGCGGACCCGGGGTCCGACGCACCCGGCTACCCGTTCGGGCCGGGTGGCGCCCGGGTTGCCGGCCATCCCGAGCCGTCCGGCCACCCGACCGCCGGCGGCCACGGCCGGGGCGGCGGAGACGACCAGTCCTCGCCGGCCGGGTACGGCTCGGCGCATCCGGCCGGCTACCCGCATCCGTCGTCCGGCGGCCACGGGCCGGCTGCCGACCCGACCCGGCGCGAGGCACCCGGCCTGGCGGCCTCGGGCGGCGCGGCGTATCCGCGGCCGAACCCGCACCCGACCTCGGGATCCACGCCGGTGGCCCGTCCGGCCGAACAGGGCGTCGACGCGCTGCCGCAGCGGATCCCCGCCGAACCCGACGTCCCCACCGTGCCGGAGCCCCCCGTCGCGGAGCCTCCCGCCGAGACGCCGGAGCTCGCCCGCATCGCCACCCACCTGCGCCGGGAGGACCGTCCGGTGCCGCCCCGGGAGCGACCGGACGGCTTCGACGTCGACGCGATCGTGGCGGCGGTGCGCGGGGTGCCGGGGGTCCGGGACGCCTCCGTACGGACGACGCCGGCCGGCGCCCACAGCCTGCGGCTGGACCTCGCCGACGGCGCCGACCCGGCCGAGGTGAGCCGACGGGTGGCCCGGCTGCTCCAGGAACGGATGGGACTGGCGGCGGCGCCCCGGAACCTGCCCGCCCCGGCGCACGCCGGGTCGGGTCGGGGCCGCACCTCGGGCGCGACCGGACAGGCCCGGCACGCCCCGCCGGCCGCGTCCCGGGCCGGTGACCCCGGTCACGGTGGGCCGTCGGCCGCCGCGCCCGGGGCGTACGGTCCCTCGGCCGAGGCGACCCGCCGCCGCCGGCAGTCCCCACCCCGCGGCCGTGCCGCCGGGGGCGAGCACGGGGAGGGGACGCCGGATCCCGGTCAGGGCGCGGCGGGCCCCAGCACCGTCGGGGCCTACTCCGGCAGTCCGATGACGACCACCGAGACGGCCCCGTCCCGGCCGCTCAACCCCGGGTCGCCCCCGGGGCCGCGGGTGGTCATCGATCACGTGCAGGTCAGCACCTTCGGCCTGGACGCCACGGTCGAGGTCCGGCTCGCCGCCGGCAACCGACCGGCCGCCGGGTTGGCCACCGGTCCCGCGGTGGACGGGTACGTGCTGCGGCTGTGCGCCGTCGCGGCGGCCGCGGCCATCGACGAGCTGCTCAGCTCCTCCAGCCGGGTCACCGAGCGGGGACGCTGTTTCGTCGAGCACGCCGCGGTCGTGCCGTTCGGCAGCTGCGAGGTGGCGACGGTGGTGGTGCTGCTGGTCTGCGACGGCTGGGTCGAGCAGCTCGCGGGGTCGGCGCTGGTCGCGGGCGATCCGCGGCAGGCGGTCGTCCGCGCGACCCTGGCCGCGGTCAACCGCCGCCTCGAGGCGCTGCTGGCCTGACCGCGGGCGTCCCCGGATCCCGCGCCCCGGGGTGGTGCCGGCCCGACCACCGGTCGGCGGCGGGTGGGCGACCCGGCCGCGTTCGCCACAGTGCCCGGCGCGACCGGCGGCCACGGCGGCACACTGGGACGATGAAGCGTGCGTTACTGGAGGCGGACGAGCTGCTCGTCCGGACCGAGGTGCCGCCGCCCTGGCCCGGCCGTACGGTACGGATCGACGGCCTGGTCACCCACGTCCGGGACACCCCCGCCACCTCCCCCGGGGCCGAGCCGGCACTGTACGTCCACGGCCTGGGCGGCTCGGCACAGAACTGGACCGACCTCGCCGGGCTGCTCGCCGACCGGCTCGACGGGCAGGCCATCGACCTGCCCGGCTTCGGCCTCAGCGAACCGGTCCGCCGGTACACCGTGCCGGCCCTGGCCGACCGGGTCGTCCGGTATATCGAACACTCCGGCCGAGGGCCGGTGCACCTGTTCGGCAACTCGCTCGGCGGGGCGATCGCGGTGCGCGTCGCCGGGCTCCGACCCGATCTGGTCCGTACGCTCACCCTCATCTCGCCGGCGATGCCGTTCCTCGACCCGCGGCGTTCGGTGCAGGCTCGGATGCTGCCGCTGCTGGCGCTGCCCGGGGCGGAGCGGCTCGCCGCCCGCTGGCTGACCCGCCTGCCACCGGAGGAGATGGCCCGCCAGGTGATGGAGTTCTGCGTCGCGGACCCGGGCCGGGTCTGCGACCAGCGACGCCGGGAGGCGATCGAGGAGATCAGGATGCGCTACACGATGGCGCACTTCGCCAGCGCCTACGTGCGCACCCTGCGCGGCCTGGTCGGCTGCTTCGTCCGGGCGTACCTGCCGGGCGCCGGCTCGCTGTGGCGGATCGCCCGGATGGTCAGCGCGCCGACCCTGGTCGTCGGCGGCTGGCAGGACCGCCTGGTCGACGTCCGGGTGCCGGCCCAGGTGGCGCGGGTGATCCCGGACAGTCGGCTGCTGATGCTGGACGGCGTCGGCCACGTCGCGCAGCTGGAGGTGCCCCGGACGGTCGCCCGCGCGGTGGTCGCGATGCTCAACGAGACCCGTCGGCCGGACGGCGCCGCCGGGTCGACGGGCGGTCGGGCACGAGGGCCCGTGACGCCGGGGCGTACCGGTTCGGCGTGATCGGTCGATCGCCGGGCCGGGCGCGCGGGCCGGGCGGCGTGATCGTGAGCGACGGCCCCGGGCGGCGGGGCCCGACCCGGTCGCGTATCAAGGACGGGTGCGGAGCCTTACCCGATCCCCGAACCCGCCGGCCGGGGTCGCACCCCGGCCGCCCGCCGAGGCGACCGGGCGCGACGGGCGGCGTCGGCCGCCCCGGTACCGGTGGTTCCTCGTGGTCGCACTGCTCGGCGTCGCCGCCGCCGTCGCCGTGTCCGTGGCCGTGGTCCCGCCGGTGGACGGGCCGCGGGCGCACGGCGTGCCGTCGGTGGTCGCGACGGTGGCACCGACCCCGGGCGACGCCGCGAGCCCGACCCCGACCCCGTACGTGACGCCGTCGCCCTCCCCCTCGCCGGTGCTGCAGCTTCCCGGGCCGGTGCCGGCGACCGGTCCGGGCACCTTCACCTACGCCAGGGGTCGGGGGGAGGTGTTCGGCCGTGCCGGAGAGCTGCGGACGTACCGGGTGGCCGTCGAGCGCGGCACGGACGAGGACCTGGACGAGTTCGTCGCGAAGGTGGACGCGACGTTGGCCGATCCGCGCGGCTGGACCGCGAGCGGGCGGCTCCGGCTGCGACGGGTGCCGGGCGACGCCCGGCACGACTTCACGATCTACCTGGCGACCGCCGGCACGGCGCGCCGGATGTGCGCGGAGTCCGGGGTGGACATCCGCGTCGACGGCAGGCCCTACACCTCCTGCCGCGGCGCGGGACGGGTGATCATCAACCTGGACCGGTGGCGGCTGTCGGTGCCGCACTTCGTCCGGGACGGGGTGCCGCTGGAGACGTACCGCAGCTACGTCATCAACCACGAGGTGGGGCACGAGCTGGGCCACGCGCACGAGCGGTGTCCGCGGGCGGGGCGTCCGGCTCCGGTGATGATGCAGCAGACGCTCTTCCTCAGGGGCTGTACGGCGAACCCGTGGCCCTACCGGAACGGACGCCGGTACACCGGTCCGCCGCTGTGACCGCTGATCCGACCGGCCGGTGAGGTGGCTGGTGCCGGCCGGTCGCGGCGTGGCACGCTGAGCCCCGCGATGGTGGTTCCGGCCCCGCAACCCGATCCCGCCGAGGCGCGGCGTCTCGGTGAGCGGCGTGCGTCCCGGGCCGGCGACGGGGCTCCGGGTGGCACGGCACGGCAGCGGGTGGCGTCGGCCCGGGCTCGTCGCCGCCGGCAGCACACCCTCACCGTCGCCCTGCTGGTGGCCGCCGCCGCGATGGCCGTGGCCGGACTGGCACGTGGCTGGCCGGGAGGCCTCGACGGGGCGGCCGAGACGGCGTCCGCCGGCTCGGACCGTGCCGCCGCCGCGGCGACGGCGGACGGGCCGGACGCCGCCGGTGCCGAGAGCCCGGAGCCCGAGCCACCGGGGGAGACCGCACCGGTCGCCGACTATCCGACCACCGGTCCCGGCACCTTCCGGTATGCCGGCGCGGGCCGGACCGTCGGTACCGCCGGCGACCTGCGGCGGTACCGGGTCGCGGTGGAACAGGGCATGGGCCGGGGCGTCGACGACTTCGCCGCCGAGGTCGAGGCGATCCTCGGCGATCCGCGTGGCTGGACGGCCGGGCGGCGGGTCCGGTTCCAACGGGTCGGCAGGACGGCGCGGGCGCAGTTCACGATCTACCTGGCCACCCCGGGTACCTCGGAACGCATGTGCGCGGCGGCCGGGCTGCACACCGAGCGGTTCGGCTCGTGTCACACCCCGGGCCAGGTCATCCTGAACGTCGCCCGGTGGCTGACCGCGGTGCCGGACTACGGCGCGCCGCTGGAGGTCTACCAGGCCTACGCGCTGAACCACGAGGTCGGGCACGAGCTCGGGGAGGGGCACCAGGCCTGCCCGCGGCCGGGTGCCCCGGCGCCGGTGATGCAGCAGCAGACGTACGGGCTGCGCGGCTGCGCACCGAACGGCTGGCCGTACGTCCACGGGCAGCGCTACACCGGCCCGGCGATCCCCTGACCGGAGACGCGCACGGCGGCCCGCGGTGGCGGGTGCCGCGGTGTGGCCGTGACCCGCGCCCGGTTTCCCGACCGGCCGGCCGCGGATGTTCCCGCTCTCGGTATCCGGGCGGGTGTCTCACCTCATGGTCGACACCGCCCACCGCGAGCGACAATGGCTCGGCATGCCAGTGTCGATGCGCTCAGCCGCCGGCTGAGCGAGGAACGGAATCGGGGAGTCCACCGTGCCACTGCCCCCGCTCGTTGAGCCCGCCGCCGAGCTGACCGTTGACGAGATTCGCCGCTACTCGCGCCACCTGATCATTCCGGACGTCGGGGTCGAGGGGCAGAGGCGGCTGAAGAACGCCCGTGTGCTCTGCGTCGGGGCCGGTGGGCTCGGCTCGCCGGCGCTGCTGTACCTGGCCGCCGCCGGGGTGGGCACGCTCGGGATCATCGACTTCGACAACGTCGACGAGTCGAACCTGCAGCGGCAGATCATCCACGGCGTCTCCGACGTCGGCCGGCCGAAGGCCGAGTCGGCCGCGGCCAGCATCCGGGAGATCAACCCGCTGGTCAACGTGGTGATCCACAACACCGTCCTGGACCGGGACAACGTGCTGGACATCTTCGGCCAGTACGACCTGATCGTGGACGGGACGGACAACTTCGCCACCCGCTACATGGTCAACGACGCGGCGGTGCTGCTGGGCAAGCCGTACGTCTGGGGGTCGATCTACCGGTTCGACGGTCAGGTGTCGGTGTTCTGGGCCGAGCACGGTCCCTGCTACCGCTGCCTCTACCCGGAGCCGCCGCCGCCCGGCATGGTGCCGTCCTGCGCCGAGGGTGGGGTGCTCGGCGTGCTGTGCGCCTCGGTCGGCTCGATCCAGGTGACCGAGGCGATCAAACTGCTCACCGGTATCGGTGAGCCGCTGGTCGGGTCGCTGATGGTCTACGACGCGCTGGAGATGACGTACCGGAAGATCAGGGTGCGCAAGGACCCGAACTGCGCGCTCTGCGGCGAGAACCCGACGGTCACCGCCCTGCTCGAGGACTACGAGGACTTCTGCGGCGCGGTCTCGGCCGAGGCGGAGGAGGCGGTGGTCGACTCCACCATCTCCGTGCAGGAGCTGAAGGAGTGGCAGGACGCCGGCAAGAACATCTTCCTGGTCGACGTCCGGGAGCCGGCCGAGTACGAGATCGTCCGGATTCCGGGTTCCACCCTGATCCCGAAGGGCGAGATCCTCTCCGGGGCGGCTCTGGCCCGACTGCCGCAGGACAAGCAGATCGTGCTGCACTGCAAGTCCGGGGTACGGTCCGCCGAGGCGCTCGCCGCGGTCAAGGCCGCCGGGTTCCGTGACGCGGTGCACGTGCAGGGTGGCGTGCTCGCCTGGATCAAGCAGATCGACCCCTCCCTGCCCAGCTACTGACGCGTCGTCCCACGGGGCGGCCGGCGGGCCTCCGCCGGCCGCCCCGTTGCTCTTCCCGGGGATCGACGGCCTGGACGTTCCTCGGTCGGCTCGTGGACTGCACTCCGCGATGTAGTAGATGTACTATCTCTTCGCGTAGACCTTGGACAGGAAGGGGTAGGTCTGTGACCGTGCTGGAGCAGCCGGACCGACAGGCGGAGCCGGTCGATCCGGCGGGTCGACAGCCCGCCATCGAGGTCCGCGACCTGCGGATGCGGTACGGCAGCACCGACGTGCTGACCGGGGTCACCTTCACGGTCCACCCCGGTGAGGTGATAGCCCTGCTGGGCCCCAACGGCGCGGGCAAGACCACGACGATCGAGATCCTGGAGGGCTTCCGGATGCGCTCGGCCGGCGACGTCCGGGTGTTGGGGGTGGACCCGGCACGCGGCGACGAGCGCTGGCGGGCCCGGCTCGGCGTGGTGCTGCAGTCCTGGCGGGACCACGCGAAGTGGCGGGTACGGGAACTCCTCAACCATCTCGGTGCGTACTACTCGCCGTACTCGACGTCGCGGATCCGCCGGCCGTGGGATGTCGACGACCTCATCGACGCCGTCGGGCTGACGCCGCACGCCCACAAACGGGTCCGTCAGCTCTCCGGCGGGCAGCGCCGCCGGCTCGACGTCGCGATCGGCATCGTCGGCCGTCCCGAGCTGCTCTTCCTCGACGAGCCCACCACCGGGTTCGACCCGGAGGCCCGGCGCGAGTTCCACGACCTGGTGCACCGCCTGGCCGACCTGGAGCAGACCACCATCCTGCTCGCCACCCACGACCTGGACGAGGCGGAGAAGCTGGCCGACCGGATCCTCATCCTGGCGGGCGGGTCGATCATCGCCGACGGCTCGGCCGAGCAGCTGGCCCGGCAGGTGTCGACGGAGGCCGAGGTGAAGTGGAGCCGGCGCGGCGAGAGGTTCGTGCACTCCACCACGGACGCGACCCGCTTCGTCCGGGAGCTGTTCCGGCAGTACGGTGACGATCTCGAAGATCTGGAGATCCGGCGGGCCACCCTGGAGGACACCTACATGGCGCTGGTGCGCGAGTTCGAGTCCGGGGGCAGGGTCACGGCGCTGCACACGTTCCGCGGGGCGCGCCGATGAGCACGGAGACCCACCCCGGGGCGTCCGCCGCGGAGCCGGCGCGGCGCGGACCGGCCGCGGGCCGGACACCGGGAGCTGACACACGGGCGGGTTGGCCGGAAACGAGAGGTATGAGGGTGCATCCGACACTGATGGCGGCGCGTGCCGGGCTGGTGCGGGGCGGGATCGAGCTCCGGCACACCCTGACGAACACCCAGGATCTGTGGAACTACCTGTTTCCCAACGTCGTCCTGCTGGTCGTCATGTTCTTCATGCGGAACGCGACCGTGCCCGGCACCGACTTCTCGCTCGGGGCCCGCAACCTGCCGAGCCTGCTCGGCGGGAGCATGGCGTTCAGCGCCATGGTGACCATGAAGATCACCCTCGCCATGGAGCGCGAGGACGGCACCCTGTTGCGGGCCAAGGCGGTCCCGAACGGCATGGTCGGCTACCTGGTCGGCAAGGTCGTCCAGGTCGCCGGGATGACCGTGGTCAGCGGTCTCGTCCTGGTGGTCCCGGGGGCGTTCCTGGTGGACGGGCTGGCGCCCGACAGTCCGGTGGACTGGTTGACCCTGCTCGGGGTGGTGCTGCTCGGCCTGGTCGCCTGCCTGCCGCTCGGCGCCATCCTCGGCTCGCTCTTCGACAACCCGCGCAACGTCGGGGTGACCACGCTGCCGCTGATGGGGCTCGTCGCCACCTCCGGCATCTTCTACCCGATCAACGGCTTCCCGGTCTGGCTGCAGTGGATCGCGCAGGCGTTCCCGATCTACTGGCTCGGTCTCGGTACGCGTGCGGCACTGCTGCCGGACGAGATGGCGGCGGTCGAGCTCGGTGGCTCCTGGCGTCACCTGGAGACGTTCGGCGTGCTCGGCGCCTGGGCCGTGCTCGGGTTGCTGATCGCGCCGGTCGTCCTGCGCCGGATGGCCCGACGGGAGTCGGGGTCGACCGTGGCGGCGCGCAAGGAGAGGGCGTTGCAGAGGATCCACTGATGAGCGAGACCATCTACAACCGCATCGCCGTGTTGCGGGCCGAGCGGGGAATCTCCCGCCGTGCCCTCGCCGAGGCGCTCGGGGTCCACTACCAGACGATCGGCTACCTGGAGCGTGGCGAGTACAACCCGAGCCTGCACCTGGCGCTGCGGATCGCCCGGTTCTTCGAGGTGCCGGTGGAGGTGGTCTTCTCCACCGAGCCGTTCCCCCGGATCGGCGCCGCCGACCAGGTGGTGGCCTGACCACCGGCCGCCACCGCCGCCGGGCGTCCCGCCGGTGCGGGCTCGTGAGGAACCGGGCGGGGTGCCCGGTTCTCCGGCGGGCGGGCCTTGCCGGGGCGACACGAACCGGGCGAGTGGCGGGCCCGACCCTGGCTGACTTCACGAAGCGCGTTCGTGTTTGTGCAGGTAGCGTTCCCGCCGTGATCGACATGGACCGTGCGATCGGCTTCGTGGTCGCACACGGGGACGCGGTGGACCGGGCCCGGTTGCAGTGGCTCCGGACCGGGGCCGCGCCGGCCCCGGACGTCCTCGCGACCGCGGAGTTCGGCCAGACCGCGGACGGCGGCTGGCCGGCGACCTGGGGCGCCGGGATGGGCTCCGTCGACGCCACCTGCTTCCGGCTGTCCGAGCTCGACGACCTGGGGGCGCTCGGCCGGCCCGCCGCCCGCAGGGCCCTCGACTGGCTCGTCACCCGCCAGCGCCCGGACGGCACCTGGGAGGAGGACGAGTCGCTGGCCGCCGAGGCGCCGCCGTGGGCCCGGCCCGGCGACCCGGAGGCGAGGTTCTACCTGACCGCCAACGCCGGCTTCTGGATGACCGTCGCCGGCCTGGACGCCCGGCCCGCCGGGCCGCTGGACACCAGGGTCGGTGGCGCGTACGCCGGGGTCGTGCACGCCGCCGCCCAGGCGGTGGCGGGGCAGATCCGGCCCGACGGCACGTGGCCGTCGTTCCTGGCCGCCGGCTGGCTGGGCGCGGCCGTGCTGCACGGCCGGGGGATGTTCCACGAGTCCGCGCGGATCCAGGTCGTGCTGGCCCGCCGGGTGCCGGAGCTGAGCCCGTCCGACCTGGCCTGGATGGCCTCGACGCTGCGCCGGGTCGGCGTCGCCCCCGACAACTGGCTGTTGGAGGCCGCCCGGCGGCGGCTCGCCGAGACCCAGCGCAGCGACGGCGGCTGGCCCAGCGACGACGGCGAGGCCTTCGACGTCCACGTCACGCTGGCCGCGATCCGCGCCTGCCGCTGAGCCGGACGGGCGCCCCCGCCCGCCCGGGGGTCAGGTCCGCACGTGGCCGTCGCCGGTGACGACGTACTTGGTGGAGGTCAACTCCGGCAGGCCCATCGGCCCCCGGGCGTGCAGCTTCTGGGTCGAGATGCCGATCTCGGCGCCGAACCCGAACTCCCCACCGTCGGTGAACCGCGTGCTGGCGTTCACCATCACCGCCGCCGCGTCGACCCGTGCGACGAACTCCCGGGCCGCCGCCATCGACTCCGTGACGATGGCCTCGGTGTGCCGGGAGCCGTACCGGTCGATGTGCGCGACCGCCGCGTCGAGGGAGTCGACGACGGCCGCCGAGATGTCCGCGGAGAGGTACTCGGTGGCGTAGTCCTCCTCCGTGGCCGGGACCACGTCGGGCGAGTAGGCCGCCACCTCCGGCGAGCCGTGCACCGTCACCCCGGCCGAGCGCAGCGCGGCCAACACCCTGGGCAGGAACGCGTCGGCGATGTCGGCGTGGACCAGCAGCGACTCGGCGGTGTTGCACGTCGACAGCCGCTGGGTCTTGGAGTTGAGCACGATCGCCAGTGCCTTGTCGAGGTCGGCGGCGGCGTCGACGTAGACGTGGCAGTTGCCCACCCCGGTCTCGATCACCGGCACCGTGGACTCCTCGACCACGGTGCGGATCAGCGAGGCGCCGCCCCGCGGGATCAGGACGTCGACCAGGCCCCGGGCCCGCATCAGCTCCCTGACCGAGTCCCGCGACGACGCGTCGAGCAACTGGACCGCGTCGGTCGGCAGCCCGGCCTTGACGATCGCGTCCCGCAGCACCGCCACCAGCGCGGTGTTGGAGTGGATCGCCGAGGACGAGCCGCGCAGCAGCGCGGCGTTGCCCGACTTGAGGCAGATGCCGGCGGCGTCCACCGTGACGTTGGGGCGCCCCTCGTAGACGATCCCGACCACCCCGAACGGGACGCGGATCTGGCGCAGCTCCAACCCGTTCGGCAGGGTGCTGCCCCGGACCACCTCGCCGACCGGGTCGGCGAGCGCGGCCATCTGGCGCAGCGCGTCGGCGATCGCCGCCACCCGGGCCTCGGTGAGGGCGAGCCGGTCCAGGACCGCCGCGGACAGTCCGGCCTCACGGCCGGCGGTCAGGTCCGCCTCGTTGGCTGCCAGGATCTCCGGGGTACGGGCGACCAGCGCGTCCGCCATCGTGTGCAGCGCGGCGTCCTTGGCCGCCCGCGTCGCGGTGGCCAGCGCCGAGGCCGCCACCCGGGCGCGCTTCGCCGCCTCCACCGTCTCGGACCGGGGGGATGACTGCGTGGACATTCCCATACTCTAGCGATCTCCCGAGGCCGGCAGCGCGGAGCTCAGACGAGCAGCACGAGATCGTCGCGGTGGACGACCTCGCGCTCGTAGGCGGGACCGAGGGAGGCGGCGAGCTCGGCGGTGGAACGGCCGAGCAGGCTGGGCAGCTCCACCGCGTCGTAGTTGACCAGACCGCGGGCGATCGCCGCCCCGGCGTCGTCGACCAGGTCGACCGGATCGCCGGCCGTGAAGGTGCCGTCGACCGCGGTGATCCCGGCGGGCAGCAGGGACTTGCGGCCGGCCACCACCGCCTGCACCGCACCCCGGTCCAGGTACAGCCGTCCGCGGGGCGAGGTCGCGTGGGCCAGCCAGAAGAGTCGGGCCGCCGGGCGTTGCCGTACCCGGTGGAAGAACGTCCCGACCGGCTCGCCGGCGAGCGCCTCCGTGGCCAGCGACGCGGCGGTCAGCACCACCGGGATGCCGAAGCCGGTGGCGATCCGGGCCGCCTCGACCTTGGTCACCATGCCACCGGTGCCGACGCCGGACCGGCCGGCCCGACCGATCGCCACCCCGGCGAGATCCCGTTCGTCGCGGACCTCGGCGATCCGGACCGCACCGGGGCGGGCCGGATCGCCGCTGTAGAGCGCGTCGACGTCCGAGAGCAGGACCAGCAGGTCGGCGTGGACCAGCGCGGCCACCAGCGCGGCCAGCCGGTCGTTGTCACCGAACCGGATCTCGTCGGTGGCGACCGTGTCGTTCTCGTTGACGATCGGCACCGCACCGAGGTCGAGCAGTTTCCGCAGCGTGCGGTAGGCGTTGCGGTAGCGGGCCCGGCGGGTGACGTCGTCGACGGTGAGCAGCACCTGCCCGACGGTGCGGCCGTGCCGGGCGAAGCCGGTGGTGTAGTGGGCGATCAGGAGTCCCTGCCCGACGCTCGCCGCCGCCTGCTGGGTGGCCAGGTCACGGGGGCGCCGGGTGAGCCCGAGGGGCGCCAGGCCCGCCGCGATCGCGCCGGAGGAGACCAGGACGAGCTCCCGACGGTCGGCGGCGCGTCTGCGTCCGGTCGTGCCGGCTTCGGGTGGCCGGGTGGCCAGCCAGCCGGCGAGTACGTCGGTCAGCGCGTCAACCCGTTCGGCGTCCAGCCCGCCGGCGGCCGTGGTCAGCGAGGACGAGCCGACCTTCACCACGATCCGGCGCGCTGAGGTAACTGCTTCCCGCACTCGTACCATTCTGCTCCGCCGCCACGGAAGGTGATCTCCCGGGCCCTCCCGGGTTCCCATATCGTGGCAGCTCATGACGCCGGAGGAGTACGTCGAAGAGGTGCTGGCGCTCGTCGAGCGCATCCCGCCGGGGCGGGTCATGTCCTACGGCGCGATCGCCGACTACCTGGCCGACCGTGCCGGCCGCTCGTCCCCCCGGCTGGTCGGCTCGATCATGGCCCGGTACGGCGCGGGCGTGCCCTGGCACCGGGTGGTCACCGCCGCCGGCCGGCTGCCACCGGGCCACGAGTCCGAGGCCCGCGCCCGGCTGGTCGCCGAGGGGACACCGCTGCGGGGCGCCGGGGTGGACATGGCGGCGGCCTGGTGGCCGGAGGAGTGACACGGTGGCCGGCCGGTGGCGCGGGCGCGACCGGCGTGGGGCGTCGGGGTCGCCGCGGTACCGCGGGGCGTGGGGTGCGCCGCCCGCCGGTCAGCTCGCCAGCGCGACCGGGCGGACACCGTGCCGCAGGATCCGCTCCTTCTCGGCGCCCGGCACGGTCACCAGCAGGCAGCCCGAGCGGCGGGCGACGGTCGCGGTCGCACCGAGCAGGTGGGCACTGCGGACCAGCACCGCCGCGAGTTCCGTGTCGGCGAGGCGTACCCCGAGGACGCTGGTGCGGACGTGGCGTCCGGCGGCCAGCAGGGCGGCCCGCCACGCGGCGGCGGCGAGCTCCTGGCGGCACGCGTGCCGGGGCGCCGTGGCGCCGGTCGCGGACGGGTCCAGCAGCACGCTGCGGCCCTGGCGCCAGCCGCTGGCCAGCAGGGCCTGCTGGTCGGGTTCGACGGCGTGCAGCCGATGCAGCTCGTAGCGGCGCCGGAGCCCGGCGACGACCCGTTCCGGCCGGGGTGGCGGGCCGAACCGGGACAGCAGCTCCGCCAGGCGAGCGGCGGCGGCGGCCGAGTTGAACTCGGCGAGGAGATCGGCTGGCTGCCGCACGCTCACCGCGCGGATACATCGGGTCAGGCACGCCGCCTCGAAGGCGTCCGGTAGGGAGGCCCGGTCCAGCCGGTCGATCCCCGCGGGCTGCGCCCGCAGCGGCCTGGGCCGGCGGGCCTCGGTTTCCACGATCATTTCTGTTTCTGTCCCCCGTGCGCGCGACGAACAGCTACGTCAACGGTGTCCGTTGGCGTGGCCGGGCGGTAGACATCGCTGCAAGGCTTGAGGAAAATTTGCGGTGCGTACGACGGTACCGGGGTGGTGGTGGGGTGGCCGGGAACTGGTCGGAGCGGAAACCGGCCGCTCGGCGGTTCGCCTGCCTTGCCTCCGCGGTGCTGCTCGCCATCGTGTCCCACGCCGTCACCGGCTGCACGTCACACCGCGCCGAGCCTGTCCGGCTCCGGATCGCCACCGGCAGCGCGACCGCCGTCTACTACGCGGTCGGCCAGTCCCTGGCCACCATCCTCAACCGCGAGCTGCCCGGGGTGTCCGCGAGCGTGCTGGTGACGGCGGCGTCGGCGGAGAACGTCGAGCTGGTCTCCAGCGGTCGGGCCGAACTCGGCTTCACCCAGGCCGACATCCTTCCGGCCGGAGGGACCGACGGCACCGGCCTCACCGCGGTCGCGCGGGTGTACGACGACCTGCTGCACCTGGTCACCCGGGCGCAGGGTCCGATCCACCGGCTGGAGGACCTGCGGGGGCATCGGGTGTCGATCGGCGCACCCGGGTCGGGTACGGCGGTCACCGCGACCCGCGTACTCGAGGTCGCGGGCGTGATGGACGAGCTGGCCGAGACCTTCCGGCTCGGCATCGACGACTCGGTGGCGGCGCTGCGGGCCGGCCAGGTCGACGCCTTCTTCTTCTCGGGCGGGCTGCCGGTCAAGGCGGTCGCCGACTTCGCCGCCGAGACCCCGGCCCGCTTCGTCGACCTCGGCGCGTGGGTCGAACCGCTGCGCCGGTCCTACCGGGAGGTGTACGTCGGCCGGGACATCCCCACCTCCGCGTACGGCACCGAGCCGGTGACCACGGTGGCGGTGCCGAACTACCTGGTCGTCACCGCGAACCTGCCGGAGCGGCTCGCCTACGACGTCACCCGGTTGCTGATGCAACGGCGGGACGAACTCGCCGCCGCGCACCCGGCGGCGGCCAGGCTGAACCTCCAGTCGGCGATCAACACCACGCCGCTGCCGCTGCACCCCGGTGCGGCCCGGTACTACCGCACGCACAAACCCTGAGGTCCGGCGCCTCCGCTCAGTTCGCCGACGGACCGCTCACCGCCGGTGGCCCGACGCCGCCCGGCCGTGGCTCGGCGGCCCGCAACCACACCTCGGCCGCCAGGCCGGTCGGTTCGACCGAGCGCATGGTGAGCCGTCCGCCCGAGGCGTCGACCAGCCCGGCCACGATGGCCAGCCCCAGCCCGGCACCGTTGATGTTCTGCGCGTCCGGCGCCCGCCAGAACCGCTCGGTGGAGGACGCCAGCTGCTGCTCGGTCATGCCGGGACCGTCGTCCTGGACCCGGACCACCACCCCGCCGTCGCGGTGCCGGACCGAGACCTCGACCCGGCCGTCGGCACGCCCGAACTTGACCGCGTTGTCGATCAACGCGTCCAGCACCTGGTCGAGCCCGGTCCGTACGGTGTGCGCGTAGGCCGGGGCCTCGACCTCCCGCAGGTCGAGGGTGATCTTCCGGTGGTTGGCCAGCGGCTGCCACGCGGCGACCCGGGAGGCCGCCACCGCGGCGGCGTCGACCACCACCAGGCTGTGTTGGGCCCGCTCGGTACGGGCCAGGGTGAGCAGCCCGTCCAGCACCTGGGCCAGCCGGTCGGTCTCCTCCAGCGCGCGGCGGTGCTCCTCGCGGCCGTACTCGTCGGTCAGGCTCGGCCCCAGCTCCTCGACCCGCAACCGCAGCGCCGTCAACGGGTTGCGCAGCTGGTGGCTGGCGTGCGCGACGAAGGCGCGTTGCCGCTCCAGGGCGTCGGCCAGCGCGTCGGCCATCTCGTTGAAGCTGGCGGCGAGCCGGCGCAGCTCGGGCGGCCCCTGCTGGGTCGGCACCCGGGCGCTGCCGTTGCCGGCCGCGATGTCGTGGGTCACCACGTCGAGGACGGTCACCGGACGGAGCACCCAGCCGGCCAACCGGAACGCCGTCATCACCCCGGCGGAGACGGCGAGCAACCCGATCGCGGCGAGGATCGTCCACCAGGCGGTGACGGTCCGCCGTACCCGGTGGGTGGCGGACACGGTGACCACCGCGCCGATCACCTCGCCGCCGTCGTCCACGGGTACGGCCACCACCAGCGGTGTCGCCCGCCAGGGCCAGACGACGTCCGGGACGGTCGTCTGCCGTCCGGCCAGGGCGCCGGAGAGCGCCGGCTCGGTCAGCTCCGTGGTGGCCAGGGCACCGGCGCTGACCACGGACCGGCGCTCGCGGTCGACGAGCGCGGCGTCGATCCCGTACAGCTCGCGGTAGCGCCGCAGCTCGTCGTTGATCGCGCTGACCCTGCCGCTGCGCAGCGCGGGACCGGAGAGCGAGGCGAACCGGTTGGCGTCGGCGAGCCGGTCCGCCCGGACCCGCTCGGTCTCCCGGTTGGCCAGGGTGATCGCCAGCGGGGTCTCCAGGGCGAGCAGAACCAGGATCATCAGCAGCGAGTAGCTGAAAACCAGGCGTCGGCGCACGTCGACTCCGGTCTACGCGGCCCGGAGCCGGTATCCCACACCGCGCACGGTCTGGACCAGGTCGGGGTCGCCGATCTTGGCGCGCAGCGACCCGACGTGTACCTCGACGGTGTGCCGGGCCGCCCCGGTGGTGGGCCAGACGTCCAGCACGATGCGCTCGTGGGGCACCACCGCGCCCGGCTGGCGGGCCAGCGACAGCAGGATGTCGAACTCCTTGCGGGTCAGGGCGACGGCCCGGCCGTGCACGGTGACCAGCCGGGCGGCGGCGTCGATCCAGACCGGGCCGACCTCGATGGTCTCCGGACGGGGCGTGACCGAGCTGGTACGCCGGAGCACGGCGATGATCCGGGCCTCCAGCTCGGCCATGGAGAACGGCTTGACGACGTAGTCGTCCGCACCCATCCGCAGCCCGACGATCCGGTCCCGCTCCTCGCCCCGGGCGGTCACCGCGATGATGCCGAGCTGGGCGTTGCGCTGACGCAGGATGCGGCAGACCTCCACCCCGTCGCCGTCCGGGAGGTTGAGGTCGAGCAGCACCAGGTCACAGGGGGCGGCGGCGAGCGCGGCCGCGGCGGTGGCGGCGCGTTCGACGTCGTACCCGCGCCGGGACAGCGCGGAGGCCATCGCACCGGCCACCCGGACGTCGTCCTCGACCAACAGGATGCGCATCCGGCTCGCTCCTCGTCTGGCGTACCGAGCACTGCGATGATCGCCCGCCCCGGGCCCGGCATACCGGGTGAGCGGACACGCTGCTCGGGTCGAGCAGGCGACCACGTCGCACGGTAGGGCAACACCGGTGATCAGCGGAAGCTCCGACCGGTGACCGGCGACGACCACGCCAGTACCATTCCGGCGCATGGACGCCCCGCCACCCCGGGCCGGCCTGCCCCCGGCCCACCTGCCCCGGCGGGTGCACGCCGGGTACGCGCTCGGCTCGCTCGCCACCGGAGCCTTCGGCACGGTGCCCGGCCTGGTACTGCTGCCGTACCTGACCGACACCATGGGCGTGGCCGCCGGGGTGGCCGCGCTGTTGGTGCTGCTGCCCAAGGCGTGGGACGTGCTGGTGAACCCGATCGCCGGGCGGATCTCGGACCGGACCCGGTCGCGCTGGGGTGCCCGTCGGCCGTACCTGCTGGGTGGCGGGTTCGCCCTGGCGGTCCTCTTCGCGGCCATCTTCGCCGCCCCGTTCGGCGGGGACGCCGGTCCGGCCGCCGCCGGGTACGTGGCGGTGGCGTTCCTGCTCGCCGCGACGGCGTACGCGTTCTTCCAGGTTCCCTACGTCGCGATGCCGGCCGAACTGACCTCCGACTACGCCGAGCGGACCCGGCTGATGGCCTGGCGGGTCGCCGTCCTGGCAGTGGCGATCCTGGTCTCCGGGGCGGCGGCGCCGCTGGTGGTGACCGCCGGCGGGGACGGGGTGGCCGGGCACCGCTGGCTCGGCCTGTTCGTCGCGGCGTTGGTCGTGGTCGGCGCGGTCGGGGCGTTCCTCGGCACCCGGGCCGCACCGGCCGACGTCGTGGTGGCCAGTGAGCCGAGCCTGCGTGCCCAGTTCGCCGTGGTGGCGGGCAACCGGCCGTTCCGGCTGCTGCTGGTCTGCTTCGTCGTGCAGTCGGCCGGGATCGCGACGGTGCTGGCCGGGGTCGACTACTTCGCCGAGCAGATCCTGCGGGACCCGCAGACCGGTCCGACGGTGCTGTTCGCGTGCTTCGTGGGCCCGGCGTTGCTGGTGATGCCGCTGTGGAACCGGGCCGGAGCCCGCCTGGGCAAGGCCCGGGCCTTCGTCGTGACGTCGCTGATCCTGGCCGGCGGCGTGTTGGCGCTGCTCGCCGCGCCGGTGCTGCCGGTGGGGCTGGTCTACGCGGTGGTGGCGGTGGTCGGCGCCGGGTACGCCGGGCAGCAGGTCTTCGCGATGGCGATGCTGCCCGACTGCATCGCCCACGACACGGCACGGACCGGACGCCGCCAGGCCGGCGTCTTCACCGGGCTCTGGACGGCGGGGGAGACGTTCGGCCTGGCGCTCGGTCCCGGCATCTACGGCCTGGTGCTGCAGCTGTTCGGGTACGTCCCCTCCTCGACCGGCACCGCGGCGGCGCAGCCGGCGAGCGCCCGCCTCGGGGTGCTGCTCGGCTTCACGGTGCTGCCGGCGTTGCTCATCGGGCTGGCGGTGCTGGTCATGCGCGGCTACGACCTGACGCCGCAGCGGCTGGCCGGTGCCACCGGGCCCGTGGCCGGGGACGACAGCCGGCCGGGTGAACCCGACCCGCAGCGGGTGGGAGTCGGTCCGGGACCCGACGGACGGGATCCGGGGCGCCGTGCCTGAACGTCACCGGCGTCCGGCGGGTCTGCTGTTACGGTGACCGCCATGATCGAGGCGTTGCCGGAGGAGGGCGTACCCGCCGAGCGGATCCTGGCCGAGCTGCGCCGGCTGCGGGAGCTGGATCTGCCGACCCACGGTGGGCGGCTGTTCGCGTACGTCTACGACCCGGGGCTTCCCGGGCTGGAGGAGCTGGCCGGTGCGGCGTACGCCGGGTCGGCGCACGTCAACGGGCTCGACCCGACGGCGTTCCCGTCCCTGCTGGCGCTGGAGAACGCGCTGGTCGGGGCGGCGGCCCGGCTGCTCGGCGGCGGGCCCGGCACGGCCGCCCCGGAGGTGGTCGGCAGTGTCACCGGTGGCGGCACCGAGTCGCTGATGCTGGCCGTGAAGGCCGCCCGGGACGCCCGGCCGGAGGTGAGCCGGCCCCGGCTGGTCGTGCCGGTGACCGGGCACGCCGCGTTCGCCAAGGCGGCGCACTACCTGGGGGTCACGCTCGACCAGGTGCCGGTGTCGCCGGAGACGCTGCGGCCGTCGGTCGAGGACGTCCGGGCGGCGGTCGGCCCGGACACCGTGCTGGTCGCCTGCTCCGCACCCGCGTACCCGTACGGCGTGGTGGACCCGGTCGCCGAGATCGCCGAGGTGGCCACGGCGGCGGGGGTGCGCTGCCACGTGGACGCCTGCTTCGGCGGGTGGACCCTGCCGTACCTGCGGCGGCTCGGGGTGGCGGTGCCGCCGTTCGACTTCACGGTCCCCGGCGTCACCTCGATCTCGGTCGACCTGCACAAGTACGCCTACGCCCCGAAGGGGGTCTCGGTGTTGCTGCACCGGGACGCCGCGCTGCGCCGGCCGCAGTACTTCGCGTTCGCCGGCTGGCCGGGCTACACCGTGGTGAACCCGGTGATCTCGTCGACCCGCTCCGGCGGGCCGATCGCCGCCGCCTACGCCACGCTGCGCCACATCGGCGACGCCGGCTACCTGGCGCTGGCGGAGCGGACCCTGACGGCGGTACGCGGACTGGCCGCAGCCGTCGGGGAGGTGGAGGGTCTGCGGCTGCTCGCCGAACCGGAGTCGACCGTGGTCTGCTTCACCAGCGCCGATCCCGGGCTGGACGTGTTCGTCCTCGCCGACGAGCTGGCCGCGCGTGGCTGGCACACCCAGCCCCAGCTGTCGTACGCCGGCCTGCCGGCGAACATCCACCTCTCGGTGACCGCCGCGGTGGCGCCCCGGGTGTCGGAGTTCGGCGCGGCGCTGCGGGACGCGGCCGAGGCGGCCCGCCGGGCCGGCCCGGTCGAGCTTCCGGCCGAGGTGCTGGCCCTGGTCGGCACGCTGGGTCCGGAGCGGCTCACCCCGGAGCTGGTGGCCGGGCTCGCCGCCGGGTTGGGCCTCGCCGTCGACGCCGGTGCGGAGCCACCGTCCGGGCTGCCGGTACCGATGGCCCGGGTGAACACGGTCCTCGACGCCGTGGCGCCACCCCTTCGCGAGAAATTGCTGACCGAGTTTCTGAACCTTCTGCAGCGGCCGACGTACTACTGAGCGGGCTGTCCACCCAACGACGATCCGATCTCCTGCCTGCGTCGGGGGAATATTGGAGCAGATTTACTGTTAACAATATTTCCTCTATGGTAAGGAAAACTTCCCCCATGTGTAAGGAGCCCGCGATGCGAAGGTCCGTGGTCCTGACACTCGCGACGGCCGCCGCCGTCCTGGCCGGCGTGCTCGTGGCGGCCCCGGCCGCCCAGGCGCACGGCTACATCTCGTCGCCGCCCAGCCGGCAGGCACTCTGCGCGCAGCGGGCGGTCCCCGACTGCGGGGACATCCAGTACGAGCCGCAGAGCGTGGAAGGGCCGAAGGGCCTGCGCAGCTGCCACGCCAACATCGCCCGCTTCGCCGTGCTCAGCGACGACAGCCGCAACTGGCCCGCCACCTCGGTGGGCAGCACGGTGACCTTCACCTGGGTGCTCACCGCCGCGCACGCCACCAGCACCTGGGAGTACTACATCGGCGACACCCGGCTCGCCGTCTTCGACGACGGGGGACGCCGGCCCCCGGCCACCGTCTCGCACACCGTCAACCTCGGCGGCTTCACCGGCCGGCAGAAGCTGCTCGCCGTCTGGAACATCGCCGACACGGCCAACGCCTTCTACGCCTGCGTCGACCTGCAGATCGGCGGGGGAGGCAACCCGAACCCGGTTCCCACCGCGCCCCAGACGACCGCGCCCCCGCCGCCGCCCACGACGCCACCGGTCACCACGCCTCCGGCCACGACGCCACCCGTTCCGACGGCCCCGGCCGGTGCCACCTCCTGGCAGCCCGGTGTGACGTACCAGGTGGGCAGTGAGGTGACCTACGACGGGGTGCGGTACCGCTGCCGGCAGGCGCACACCGCCCTCACCGGCTGGGAGCCGCCGAACACGCCGGCGCTCTGGGAGCGACTTCCCCTCCCGGCCCCGGCGGCCGCACCACCCGGGGCGAAGAGCGACGCGGCGTCGGCCGAGGACACCTGGTTCCCGGGTGTGACGTACCAGGTGGGCAGTGAGGTGACCTACCGCGGCGTGCGGTACCGCTGCCGGCAGGCGCACACCACCCTCACCGGCTGGGAGCCGCCGAACACGCCGGCGCTCTGGGAACGAGTCTGACCTGGTCGGCGGTGCGGGCGTCCCCACCGCCCGCCCCCCCCCGACCCGCCCCGACACCGCCGTGCCGGATCACCCCGGCGGCCCGCTGGACCGAACCTCGGAAAGGAGCAGGAACATGCCGCGTCTTCGCCGGACGCCGGTCGTGGTGGCCCTGGCGCTGCTGCTCGGCGGCTGCGGCGCCGCCTCGACCGACCCGTCCGCCACCGGATCCCCCGGCGCACCGGTCACCGCGACCGCCGACCCGGACGCGTTCAACGAGGCTGACGTCACGTTCCTGCAGATGATGGTGACCCACATCGGCGAAGGGCTGGAGCTGGTCCGGCTGGTACCCGACCGTGCGCGGCGGAAGGACGTGAAGATGCTGGCGGCCGCGATCGAGGTCACCCAGGTCGACGAGCGGGACGCGATACAGGTCTGGCTGCGCTCGTGGAACCGGCCGCTCGAGGCGGACCCGCACGCGCACGCCGACCACGGCGTGACACCGGTGACCGGGCGGGAACGGCTCGCCGCCCTGCTCGGCCGCAGCGGCGCCGAGTTCGAGGTCGCCTTCCTCAACATGCTGATCGGCCACCACCACCGTGCCGTCGAGATGGCCCAGACCGAACAGCGGTCCGGCGCCCACCCCCAGGTGCGGGACCTGGCCCGGCGGATCGAGCAGTCCCGGACCGCGCAGATCGAACAGATGCTGAGGCTGGTCGCCAAGCCGGTCCAGGGCGCCTCCTGGCCGGCGGCGCTTCGGCCCGACGCCCCCGTTGTGGTTGACTGACGGGGGACCGGCTGAGGAGGGTGTGGATCGTGCGGCTACCGGCGGTACTCGGCGAGCCGATCCGGTTCGTGCTGAACTGGGGCCGCCGCTACTCGCTCTGGGTCTTCAACTTCGGCCTCGCCTGCTGCGCGATCGAGTTCATCGCCACCAGCATGAGCCGGCACGACTTCATGCGCCTCGGGGTGATCCCGTTCGCGCACGGGCCGCGCCAGGCCGACCTGATGGTGGTCTCCGGCACGGTCACCGACAAGATGGCCCCGGCGATCAGGCGGCTCTACGACCAGATGCCGGAGCCGAAGTACGTCATCTCGTTCGGCGCCTGCTCGAACTGCGGCGGCCCCTACTGGGACTCGTACTCGGTGACCAAGGGCGTCGACCAGATCATCCCGGTCGACGTCTACGTACCGGGCTGCCCGCCGCGACCGGAGGCGCTGCTGCACGGCATCCTGCGGCTCCAGGAGAAGATCGCCGCCGAACGGTCCGGCATCGGCGGGGTCTCCCGGCCCGACCCGCTCGCCCCGCCGGCCGAGGTCCCCCCGGCGACACCGGCCCACCCCGGCCGCGACGTCGCGTCGCTGACCGCTCCGCCGGTCACCCCGCCCGGGGCGTAGCCGCCGCCGGCGCCCCGGCCGCCCGCCAGCCGGTCACCCGGTCACGCCGAGAAGTCGATGACCACCTTGATGTCGTCGGGCTGCCGCTGGTACGCCTCGGCGTACGCCTCCGGCGGCACCCGGCGGTTGACCACCCTGCGCAGCCAGTCCCGGTCGGCGGCGGCCAGCGCCTCGGCGGCGAGCTCCCAGTGCCGCCGGTTGGCGTTGACGGTGCCGAAGACGACGTTGTTCTCCAGGACCAGCGCGCGGTTGAGCGCCCCGGCGTCGAAGTCGATGCTCCGGCCACCGGTGGAGACACCGGCCAGGCAGACGATGCCGTTCGGTGCCGCCTTGCACATCGCGTCCAGGACCACCGGTGGGGCGCCGGTGCACTCCAACACGATGTCGAACTCGCCCGGCAGGGCGGCGACGCTGCCGGTGTGGAAGTGGGCGCCGAGTGACCGGACCAGTCCCGGCTTGGCACCGCTCTCGGCGCGGTTCAGCACGTGTACCTCGAAGCCGCGCTGGCAGGCCAGCAGGGTGGCCAGCAGCCCGATCGGCCCGGCACCGGTGACCAGAACGGTCTGCGGATCCCACTCGGCCCGGGCGCCGATCCGCTCGATGTGCTCCCACGCCTTGGCGAGGATGCTGGTCGGCTCCAGCAGCACACCCAGCTCGCCGAGGCTCGGGTCGAGCCGTACGGCGAACGCCGGCGGGACACGCCAGCGGTCCCGGGCGAAGCCCGGCAGGCCCTTGATGCCGTGCTCGGTGTACCGGCCGTTGCGGCACATGTCCCACTCACCGACCGCGCAGTTGTCGCAGGGCACCGGATCGGGATACCGGACGATACCGGCGACCAGGTCGCCCGGGGCCAGCGTGCCGGTCGGGTCCTCGATCACCCGCCCCAGCGACTCGTGCCCGAGGACCAGGGACTCCGATCCCGGCGGCGGTTCGCCGTGGCCGCCCACGACGACCTCGTGGTCGGTGGCGCAGATGCCGACCGCGATCGTCTCCACCAGCACCGCGCCCTCGTCGGCGCTCGGCTCGGGATGGTCCTCGACCAGCCGCAGCGAATCGGGTCGGCCCGGGATCACGGTAATCGCACGCACCTGGCCAATTCTTCCCCGTGAACCATCCCGATTTGGTGCAAACCAGCCACGAACCCGGGTGGTGCCGGCAGAGTCGGCCGGGCGACGTCCGCCCCGGATGGCCATAGGATCGCGGCATGACGCCGGACGAGGTCGGAAACCGGTTGGGCACGCTGCTCGCGGACGCCGACGTCACCGTCGGCCGTTCCGGCGGCGCGGCGTACGCCCGGGCGACCGTCGACGTGCCGCCGACCCGGTGGCGTGACGCGATCCGGGCGGCCCGGGACGACACCGAGCTGGCCTGCGACTTCTTCGACTGGCTCTCCGCCGTCGACGAACTGGACGCCGGCTTCGACGTGGTGGTGCACCTCTGGTCGACCCGGCACCGGCACGGCGTGCTGCTCCGCACCCGGGTGCCACGGCACGCACCCACGGTGCCGTCGGTGGTGGACCTCTTCCCCGGGGCGGCCTGGCACGAGCGGGAGACGCACGAGATGTTCGGCATCGACTTCGCCGGACACCCCAACCTGGCTCCGCTGCTGCTGCCGCCGCAGTTCGAGGGGTATCCGCTGCGCAAGGAGTTCGTGCTCGCCTCCCGGGTCGCCAAGGCCTGGCCGGGGGCGAAGGAGCCGGGTGAGTCCGAGGCCGGGACCTCCCGGCGGCAGGCGGCCCGGCCACCGGGCGTACCGGCTCCGGGGGAGTGGGGCCCGGCGGCGGCCGTACCGGAGGCGGAGGGCCCGGCGCGGCGACCGGCCCGGCGTCAGCCGACGACCGGAACCCCCGGCACACCGTCCCGGCCGCCACGCACCGCCCGCCCCGGCTCGGGGCCGCGGTCACCGGCGTCACCCGGGACGTCCGCCGACGCTGCGTCCCCGGGCGGGACGCAGCCACCGGAGACGCCGGCCGACGGCGGGGAGGTGTCCTGATGCCGCTCTGGCTGGAACTGCTGGTCCGGGTCGTCGGCGTGGTCGCCGCCTTCCTGGTGCTCCCGCTGGTGGTCGGGCAGACCGAGCACAAGGTGATGGCCCACATGCAGGGCCGGCTCGGCCCGATGTACGCCGGCGGCTTCCACGGCTGGGCCCAGCTCGTGGCGGACGGACTCAAGTTCGTGCAGAAGGAGGACGTCACCCCGCGCGACGCGGACCGGGCGGTGTTCCGGCTCGCACCGGTGGTGGCGCTGGTGCCGTACCTGCTGGCCCTGCTGGTCATCCCGCTCGGGCCGAACGACCTGGTCGGGCAGCCGCTGGACGTCGGGTTGTTCTTCGTGCTCGCGGTGGTCGGGGTCGGGGTGGTCGCGGTGCTGATGTCGGCCTGGGCCTCGGCGAACAAGTACAGCCTGCTGGGCGGGCTGCGCGGCGCCGCCCAGCTGCTCGGCTACGAGCTGCCGCTGGTGTTGGCCGCGGCGAGCGTGGCGATGGCGGCCGGCACCCTCAGCCTGCCCGGCATCGTCGAGGCGTGGCGGCCGTGGTGGCTGCTCTGGCAGGCGCCGGCGATGCTGGTCTTCTTCGTCGCCGGACTGGCCGAGATCCGCCGGCCCCCGTTCGACATGCCGGTCGCCGACTCCGAACTGGTCTTCGGGTACATGACCGAGTACACCGGCCTGCGGTTCGCCTTCTTCCTGCTCGCCGAGTACGCCGGCATCGTGGTGATCGCCGCGCTCACCACCGTGCTCTTCCTCGGCGGGTGGCAGGGCCCGTTCGCCGACGCGCATCTCGGCTGGCTCTGGACCCTGGTCAAGGTGTTCCTGGTCTCGTTCGTGATCATCTGGGTCCGGGTGAGCTACCCCCGGCTGCGCGAGGACCAACTGCAGCGGCTGTGCTGGCTGGTGCTGGTGCCGGTGGCGCTCGGCCAGCTCGTCCTCACCGCCGGGGTCCGGCTCGCCCTCTCCTGAGCCCGGACCGCCGCCCACTCCCCGGCAGAGACCCCACGTCCCCGCCCCGGACACGGTCCCCGCGGGACGCCGGGCGACCGCCGTGCCGTCCGGTGCGCGTTCCCGCCCGCGTCGGGAGGTCGCGCGAGAACCGCCGACACGGCAGGATAAGGCGCATGAGCGAGCGCACGAACCTTCCCGGGGAAGGGCTGGCCAAGGGGCTGGCCGTCACGCTCAGGACGATGACCCGGCGCTCGCACACCCGGCAGTACCCCGACGTCGCGCCCGAGCTGCCACCGCGCTCCCGGGGTGTGATCGCGCTGCTGGAGGAGAACTGCACGGTCTGCATGCTCTGCGCCCGGGAGTGCCCGGACTGGTGCATCTACATCGACTCCCACAAGGAGGAGGTGGCGGTGCCCGGCGCGGCCCGGCCGCGCCAGCGCAACGTCCTGGACCGGTTCGACATCGACTTCTCGCTCTGCATGTACTGCGGCATCTGCGTCGAGGTCTGCCCGTTCGACGCGCTCTACTGGTCGCCGGAGTTCGAGTACGCCGAGTACGACATCAGGGACCTGCTGCACGACAAGGGGCGCCTTCGGCAGTGGATGGCAACCGTGCCGCCGCCGCCCGCACACGACCCGAACGGCGACCCCTCCAAGGAGGAGGCGGCCGCCGCGAAGAAGGCCGGGGGCCCGGGCACCGCCGCAGGGGCGCCGACGTGACCGGCACCGACGCGCTGACGCTCGCCCTCGGCGCGGTGGCGGTCGGGGCCGGTGCGCTGGTGGTGACCACCCGGCACCTGGTCAGGGCCGGTCTCTACCTGGTGGTCAGCCTCGGCGCGGTCGCCGGGCTCTTCCTCGTGCTCACCGCCGAACTCGTCGCCTGGGTGCAGCTGCTCATCTACGTCGGCGCGGTGGTGGTCCTGCTGCTCTTCGCGGTGATGCTGACCCGGGCGCCGATCGGGGCCTCCGACGACCTCGACCGCCCGGGCTGGCCGGCCGCCCTGATCGGCGGCGGGGCCGGGCTGGGACTGGCCGCCCTGCTGGTCGACGCCTACCGGTGGTCCACCGTGGAGCTGCCCGAGCCGGGCACCGCCGAACGGCTCGGCGCCGAGGTGTTCGGCTCCTGGGTGCTGCCGTTCGAGGTGCTGTCCGTCCTGCTGCTGTCCGCCCTGGTCGGGGCGGTCGTGGTCAGCGTACGCATCCCCGGGCGGCGCCGATGAGACCGGTGATCCCGTACGTCGCCGCCGCCCTGCTGTTCGGGCTCGGCGTGTACGGCGTGCTGCGCCGCCGCAACGCCGTACTGGTGCTGATGGCGGTGGAGCTCATGCTCAACGCGGTCAACCTCCTGCTGGTCACCGCCAACGCCGCTCCGCTGGCCACCGTGTCCGGCCCACCCGCCGCAGCCCCGGCCGCCCCGGACGCGCCGGCCGTCGACACCGCCGCCGCGCCGCCGCTCACCGGCCAGGCGTTCAGCCTCTTCGTCATCGTGATCGCCGCCGCCGAGGTGGGGGTCGGGCTCGCCATCGTGCTCCAGCTCTACCGGCTGCGGGCCACGATCGCCGTCGACGACGTACCCCTCGACACCCACACCCCGGACACCGGTCCGCGGGCGGTCGTCGCGGCCGCGCCGGCGGCACCGGCACGGGACGGGTCGGCGTCACGGGAGCCCGGGCCGGGTGAGCGGGCGAGGGGAGCGGAACGGTGAGCGTCGCACCCGCGCTGGGCGCGCTGCTGCCGGCCGTACCCCTCGGGCTTGCCCTGGTCGGGCTGCTGCTGCCGCAGCGGTCCCGGCGTGGCGCGGCGGCGCTCGGCATCGGCGGCGCGGCGGCCTCGCTCGCGGTCGCGGTGGCGCTGGTGGCCGCCCTCGACGGCCGCGCCACCGAGGTCGGCACCGGGTGGGTCGACGTCGGCGGCCTCGCCGTGACCCTCACCCTCCGGCTCGACCCGACCGCCGCCCTGGTCGCGGTCGCGGTCGCGGCGGTGGCGCTGGCCGTGCAGGTCTACTCGGTCGGCTACCTGCGCGACGACGACCGGTACGCCCCCTACGCGGCGCAGATCAGCCTCTTCACCGCCGCGATGCTGCTGGTGGTGCTCGCCGGCGACCTGATCCTGCTGCTGGTCGGCTGGGAGGTGATGGGCGTCTGCTCGTACCTGCTCATCGGCCACGACCGGCGGCTGCCGGAGGCGCCGGCCGCCGCGGTGAAGGCGTTCCTGGTGACCCGGGTCGGCGACGTCGGCTTCCTCCTCGGCATCGTGCTGCTCGGGGTGGGCGCCGGCGGTTTCCGGATCGCCGACGTGCTGGCCCACGACTTCACCGGCGGGCAGCTCACCGCCGCCTGCCTGCTGCTGCTCGCCGGGGTCGCCGGCAAGAGCGCCCAGTTCCCGCTGCACACCTGGCTGCCGGACGCGATGGCCGGCCCGACGCCGATCTCCGCGCTGATCCACGCCGCGACGATGGTCGCGGCCGGGATCTACGCGGTCACCCGCCTCTACCCGCTCTTCGAGGCCGCGCCGGTCGCGCTGGCACTGCTCGGGGTGCTCGGCTCGGTCACCCTGCTGCTCGGGGCGTTCGCCGCCACCGCGCAGGACGACATCAAGCGGGTGCTCGCCTGGTCGACGGTCTCCCAGATCGGCTACATGGCCGGGGCGCTCGCCGTCGGCTCGCCCGCGGCAGCCCTGTTCCACCTGCTCAGCCACGCCGCCTTCAAGGCGCTGCTCTTCCTCGCCGCCGGTGCGGTGATCCACGCCGTCGGCAGCAACCTGCTCTCCGCGATGGGCGGGCTGCGCCGCCCGATGCCGGTCACCTTCTGGGGCACGGCGCTGGGCCTCGCCGCCCTCGCCGGGGTGCCGCCGCTGTCCGGGTTCTGGAGCAAGGACGGCGTTCTCGCCGTCGCCGCGCAGGCCGCCCGACACCACACCGGGCCGACCGCCTCCTGGGTCGGCTGGCTGGTCTGGATCTGCGGCCTGGCCGGGGTGGCGGTCACCGCCTGGTACGCCACCCGCCTGCTGCTGCGGGTCTTCCTCGGCCCGGCCCGGTCACCCCGGCACCCGGTCGACGGGGCACCGACCGACACGGCCGAGGCCGCCGCCCTGGACGCACCGTCCCCCGGGGTGGACCGGACCCTCGGCACCGCGCCGATCGACGCGCCGGCCGGCTCACCCGCCCCGACCCGGGCGGGCACGCCGCACGACCCGCCGCCGGTGATGCGCTGGCCGATCCTGCTGCTGGCCGTGCCGAGCGTGGCCCTCGGACCGCTCGTCCTCGCGACCCCGCTGCGGTCCGCGCTCGACGTGGCCGAGGTCCACCTGGACGGCCTCGCGGTGATCCCGGTGGCGCTGCTGGTGGTCGGGGCCGGGCACGCCTGGTGGCGGTGGCGGGCCGACCCGACCACCGATCCGGCGACGGTGCTGGGCCCGCTCCGCCCGGCCCTCGCCCGCGCCCTCTGGCTCGACGAGGCCCAGCACGCCCTCGTCGTCCGGCCGGTCCGGGCGTTGGGCAGGCTGGCGCGGCGCGCCGACGAGACGGTGATCGACGGGGCGGTCGAGGGGACCGGTCGGGGCCTGCACGCACTCGGTGGCGGGTTGGCCCGGTCGCACCGCGCCGCCGTGCCCCGGGCGGCGGCCGCGCTGCTGGCCGGGGTCCTGCTGCTGGGCGCCGCCGCGCTGGCCTGGGGTGGTGCGGCGTGACCGGGCTCGGGGGCGTCGACCTCGGCGGGGTCGGGCTGGCCGCCACCGTCGGCCTGCCCGCGCTCGGCGCGCTGACGCTCGCCCTGTTCCCGGCCCGACTCGACCGGGCGGCCCGGATCACCGGTACGGTGTTCGCCGCCGCCACCCTGGTGGTCGGCGCGCTGCTGGCGGTCGGCGCGGCGGACCACGCCGGCGGCTGGTCCGCCCACCGGCCCGCCCCGGTCGGTGCCCCCGGGCCACGCCCCTGGCACGAGCTCGACCTGGCCTGGGTCCCCGGCCTCGACCTGCGGTTCCACCTCGGGGTCGACGGGGTCTCGTATCCGCTCGTCGTGCTGACCGCGCTGCTGACCCTGCTCTGCTGCGGCCACCTGCTGTGGCGGGTGCCGGCCCCCGGGCGGGGCCGCACCCTCGTGGCGCTGCTGCTGGTCGTGGAGGTCGGCATCCTCGGCACCTTCCTCGCCCTCGACCTGGTCCTCTTCTTCCTCTTCTTCGAGGTCGTGCTGCTGCCGACGTACGCCGTCATCGCGGTCTGGGGCGGCGAGGACCGGCGCCGGGCGGCCCGGAAGTTCGCCCTGTACACGCTGTTCGGATCGGTGCTGCTGCTGGTCGGCGTCCTCACCGTGACCACCGCCGCCGGCACCGCCGACCTGGTGGCCCTGACCGGCGGCGCCGGGCTGCCCCGGGGCACCCAGCTGGCCGCGTTCACCCTGCTGGCGATCGCGTTCGCGGTGAAGAGCCCGCTCTGGCCGCTGCACACCTGGCTGCCGGACGCGCACACCCAGGCGCCGACCGTCGGCAGCGTCATCCTCGCCGGGGTGCTGCTGAAGATGGGGACGTACGGCCTGATCCGGGTGGCGGTCGGCGTCGCCCCGGAGGGCGCCCGGCGGGCCGCGGCGGTGCTCGGGATCCTCGCCGTCGCGGCGATCCTCGTCGGATCCCTGGTCTGCCTGGCCCAGACCGAACTGAAGCGGCTGATCGCGTACTCCAGCGTCGGGCACATGGGGTTCGTGCTGCTCGGCATCGCCACGCTGAGCGCCACCGGCCTGCAGGCCGCGCTGATCGGCAACGTCGCGCACGGCGTGATCACCGGCCTGCTCTTCTTCCTGGCCGGCGCGGTCAAGGACCGGGCACACACCGGAGACCTGGCCGACCTCGGCGGGCTGCGCGAGTCCGCGCCCCGGCTGGCCGGGCTGCTCGGCTTCGCCGCCGTCGCCTCGCTCGGTCTGCCCGGCCTCGCCGGCTTCTGGGGCGAGGCCTTCGCCGTCGTCGCCGCCTGGCAGCGGGGCGGTCCACTCTGGACCACCCTGGCCGGGCTGGCCGCGTGCGGTGGGGCGCTCACCGCGGCGTACCTGCTCCGGTTGCTGCGCCGGGTCACCCACGGCCCGGCCAGCCCGGCGGTGCTGACCCTCACGCCGCGCCTGGCCGGGGCGGAACTGGCCGCCTGGGCACCACTGGTGCTGCTCACGCTCGTCCTCGGGCTCGCCCCGGCGCTGGTGCTCGGGGTCACCGAGGCCCCGGTCGGGGCCCTGCTGGAGGCGATCCGATGAGCCTCGTCGGGCACCGGGGGCGGGCGCGTGGGCCGTGGCGCCGAGACGCGGGTGGGTGGTGGGCGACGTGAGCCAGACCGTGGACAACGTGGCGCTGCTGCCGGCGTACCTGGCCGCCGGCACGGCCGTACTGGTGCTCCTGGCCGACCTGGCGGTGGCCCGGCGGGGCGCGACGCTCGGGGCGTTCGTCGCCGGGGCCGCCGCCACCGGGCTCGCCGCCGTCCTGGTCGGCCTCGACGGCGTACGACGGACCTTCTGCGTCGGCACCGCCTGCTCCTACCAGGCCACCGGCCGTGCCGCTCTGGTCGGGTGCCTCTTCGCGCTGCTCAGCCTCGGGGTGCTGGCCCTGTCGGTACCGCTGTTGCGCGCCGGGGAGGTGCCCGCGGGGGAGTACTGCTTCCTGCTCGCCTGCTCGATGACCGGCGGTGTGGTGCTCGGCGCGGCGGGCGACCTGATCACCCTGGTCGTGGCCCTGGAGACGCTGACCCTGCCGCTGTACGTCCTGGTCGGGCTGCGGCGGCGCGGCGTCGCCGGCGCGGAGGCGGCGCTGACCTTCTTCGTGGTCAGCGTGGTGGCGACCGCGGTGACCCTGCTCGGTGCGGCGTTGCTCTACGCGGCCACCGGGGTGGTACACCTGAGTGCGCTCGGCACCGCCCTCGCGGCCGGGCCGTCGCCGCGGGAGTCGCCGCTGGCCGTGGTCGGGGCGGTGCTGGTGGTGTGCGGGCTGGCCTTCAAGGTGGCGGCGGTGCCGTTCCACGCCTGGGCGCCGGCGACGTACGACGGGGCGCCGGTGCCGGTCGCGGCCTACCTCTCCACCGCCTCCAAGCTGGGCGGGGTGGTCGCGCTGCTCGCGGTCGTCGGCGCCGGTTCCGGTGCGGCCGCCGCCTCCGCGCCGCCGGCGGGTTCCGCCACACCGACCCCGCTGCCGGCCGAGGTGACCGGCCCGGTGCTGGCGGTCGTCGCGGTGCTGACCATGACGGTCGGCAACCTGGTGGCGCTGCGCCAGCGCCGGATGGTCCGACTGCTGGCCTGGTCGTCGGTGGCGCAGGCGGGGTACGTGCTCGCCCCGCTCGGCGCGCTGGCGCTGCCCGCCGGCCGGAGCCCCGAGGCGCTGGACACCGCCGTCGCCGCCGCGGTCGCGTACACCATCTTCTTCGTCCTGCTGGAACTCGCCGCCTTCGCCGCGGTGGTGGCGTTGCGCCCGGTGGCCGCCGACGGCGGCGAGATCACGGACTACCAGGGTGCGGCCCGGCGCCGGCCCTGGATCGGGGCGGCGCTCGTCCTCGCCCTGGTCGGGCTGGCCGGGCTCCCGCCCGGGCTGGCCGGTCTCTTCGCCAAGGTCGTCGTCGTGCGGTCGCTGCTGGCCGGGGACGCGGGTTGGCTCGCCGTGGTGGTGGCGCTCAACGCGGTGGTGGGGCTCGCCTACTACGTGCGGGTCGCCGCGGTGCTGTACGCGCCGGAGCCGGCGGCTTCCCGGGCCGGTGACGAGGCAGCCGCGTCCACCACCCCGCCGGAGGCGGCCGGTCCCGCCGCCCGGCCGGACGGGTCGGGCTCGGGTCCCGCGGCGGTCCGCCCGGCGTGGGCGGTTGTCACCGCCCTGGCCGTCGCGACCGTGCTCGCGATCGTTGTCGGCTTCGCCCCACAGCTTGTGCTGAGCGTGTCCGCGATGTGACGATGCAGCGTTTTCCCAGCTAATTCACAGCCATATCCGGATTGTGGGAGGGGTATCCGTGTGTTGAAACGGTTGGCGGGCCGACCAGCCCGCGCACCGAAGGAGTCAACGTGCATAGCCATCGCAACGGTCTCAAGACAGCCGCGCTACTTGGCCTGCTCACCGCTCTGATCCTCGGCGTCGGGTACGCCTTCGGCGGCAGCAGCGGTCTGGTGATCGCCGTGTTCGTCTCGCTGGCCGTCAACGCCGTCAGCTACTTCTGGTCCGACAAGCTCGCCCTGCGCGCGATGCGCGCGCGGCCGGTCAGCGAGGCCGAGTTCCCGGCGCTGTACCAGATGGTCCGGGAACTGGCCGCCGAGGCCGGCCAGCCGATGCCCCGGCTGTACGTCAGCCCGACGATGCAGCCCAACGCGTTCGCCACGGGGCGTAACCCGCGGCACGCCGCGGTCGCGGTGACCGAGGGCATCCTCCGGATCCTGGACTACCGGGAGCTGCGGGGTGTGATCGGGCACGAGCTGTCGCACGTCTACAACCGGGACATTCTGATCTCCAGTGTGGCCGCCGGCCTGGCCGGCATCATCACCATGCTGGCGAACATCGCCTGGTTCATCCCGCTCGGCGGCGGGGACGACGAGGACGCCCCGAACCCGGCCGTCCTGTTGCTGACGATCATCCTCGGTCCGATCGCCGCCACCCTGATCCAGCTCGCGATCAGCCGGAGCCGGGAGTTCCAGGCGGACGCCTCCGGTGCCGCCCTGACCCGCGACCCGCTGGCCCTGGCCAGCGCCCTGCGGAAGATCCACGCCGGCACCCAGAGCCTGCCGCTGCCGGCCGACAACCGGCTGACCAGCACCGCCCACCTCATGATCGACAACCCCTTCCGGGGTGGCGGGCTGGCGAACCTCTTCTCCACCCACCCCAGCATGGAGGAGCGGGTGCGTCGGCTGGAGCAGATGGCGTACGCCGGCACGATGCGATACCGGCGGTGACCGCCTCGTCGCGGCCGTCCGGCCCCGGCCCCCGTACCAGGGCGCCGGGGCCGAGCCGTGTCCGGGCGGGTGCCGGCGTGGCCCGAGTCCGTCCTGGTTAGGGTCAGACCGAGCTCCGCTCGTTACATCACGATCTTCCGAGGAGTCCTCACCCGTGACCGCGCTGCGTCAGTACCTGCAGGTATGGCGGATCCCCGGAGCACCGATGCTGCTGGTCGCGGGCATCATCGGCCGGCTCGGCATCGGCATGACGCCGCTGGCCCTGCTGATGGTCGTCGAGCAGGTCACCGGCCGATACGCGCTGGCCGCCGCCGCCGGCGGGGTGTACGCGCTCGCCGGCGCCGCCCTCAGTCCGATCGCCGGACGCGTCGCGGACCGGGTCGGACCGAGCCCGGTGCTGCTGGCCACCGCCGTGGCCCACCCGGTGGCACTGGTCGGTCTGCTGCTGGCCAGCCGGGCGGGAACCGACGCGCTCGCGGTGATCTTCGTCGCGTCGGCCCTCGCCGGGGCGACGTACCCACCGACGACCGCCGCGATCCGTGGCGCGTGGAACGACCTGACCGACCCCGCCTCCGGCCGGTTCGCCCTGCGCAACACCGCGCTCGCCGCCGAGACCTCCCTCTTCGAGCTCGTCTTCGTGGTCGGCCCGTCCCTCGTCGCGCTCTTCGTGCTCGTCGCCGACGCCCGCGCCGCACTGGTCGGCGCGGCGGCGGTGACACTGGTGGGCACCACCGTCGTCGCGCTGGGCCGGGCGCTGCGCAACCGGCGCCCGCACCCCCGGGAGGCACACGCCCGCGGGCTCGGTCCGCTGCGGGTCGGCGGGTTTCCCGCCCTGCTCCTCTGCGTCGCCGGGCTCGGCGTCGCGTTCGGCGCCACCGGGGTGGCGGTTCCGGCGTACGCCGACGCACACGGCTCCTCCGACGCCGACAGCGTCGCCGGAGTCCTGCTCGCCCTGTGGGGGACCGGGAGCGCGGTCGGCGGCTTCTGGTTCGGTACCCGGCCACCAGCCCGGAACGCCGCCCGGCAGTTCGCCCGGCTCCTCGCGCTGCTCGCGGTGACCTTCGCGATCTTCGCCGTGATGCCCAACCCGGTCGCGCTCGGGGTGGCGCTGGTGGCCGGCGGCGCCACGATCGCCCCGGCGTTGACGGTGGAGACCACCATGGTCGGGCGGATCTGCCCGGCGGGCATGCTCAACGAGTCGTACACCTGGGTGGTCACCGTGTCGGTGGCGGCGAGCGCGGCCGGCGGGGCCGCGGCCGGCGTCCTGGTCGATCTGGTCGGCGTGCCGTGGGCCTTCGTCTTCGCCGGGGTGGCGGTCGCGGTCGCCGCGGTGGTCGCCGCACTGCCGGCCGGCTCGATCGCCCGGGCCGAGGCACTGGCCGAGGCACGCCTCGAACGCGCTCTCGCCACCGAGGCCCGCCAGCCGGCGGCGGCAGCCGTGCCGGATCTGCCCGATTCGGGCCGCCGTCCGGACTGATCAGGACGGGCTGGGCTGGCCCGCGGCGGGCGCCGGGTCGTAGCCTCCTTGGCCATGGAGGAGACCTGCGAGGTGATCATCACTGCGGCGGACGCGGACTGGTTGGCCGAGTTCACCCGCCGTCTGGTCGCGGACCGGCTCGCCGCCTGCGGACACACCGTCGCCGTGATCCGCTCGATCTACCGCTGGGAGGGCAGCGTCCACGACGAGGACGAGGCCCGGGTCGCCCTGCACACCCGTCGGGCCCTGGTGCCGGAGATCGTGGCACGGAGCAGCCGCGAGCACCCGTACGAGGTGCCGTGCGTGATCGCCCTGCCGATTCTCGACGGCAACCCGGACTACCTGCGCTGGATCATCGAGGAGACCCGCGAGCCGGCGACCGCGGCGGCACAGGACTAGGCCGGCGGGACGAAACGAGCCGGGTGCGGGATCTGCCGGGGCGACCTCGGGGAGGCCGCCCCGGAGGCGGGTCGGCGGACCGACCAGCGGTGGTTGGTGAACCGACTAGCGGTAGTTGGTGAACTGCAGGGCGATGCCGAAGTCCTCCGCCTTGAGCATCGCGATCACGGCCTGCAGGTCGTCCTTCTTCTTGCCCGTGACGCGCAGTTGGTCACCCTGGATCTGCGCCTGGACCCCCTTGGGGCCCTCGTCACGAATCTTCTTGCTGATCGCCTTGGCCTTGTCCGGCGCGATGCCCTGCACGATCCTGCAGTCGATCTTGTACACCTTGCCCGAGGCGCGCGGCTCGCCGGCGTCCAGCGACTTGAGCGAGACCTTCCGCTTGACCAGCTTCTCCTTGAAGACCTCCAGCGCCGCCTTGACCCGCTCCTCCGTCTCCGCCTCCAAAGTGACCGCCTGGTCGCCGGACCAGGAGATGGTGGCACCGGTGCCCCGGAAGTCGAACCGGCTGGAGAGCTCCTTCTCAGCCTGCCGGAGGGCGTTGTCGATCTCCTGCCGGTCGACCTTGCTGACGATGTCGAACGACGGATTGGCTGCCATGGTGTCCGCTCCTGCTGTCTGCGTGGTCACGGTGTGCCGGGTCGCCCTCCCGGGCGGCGGCACGACAAGCCGACCGTACCCGGTTGCACGACCCCCCGACGCAGCCGCTATCCTTGCTCCCGTCGCCGCGCACAGCGGGGCGGCACGCCAGGCGGGTTGCCCGAGCGGCCAATGGGAGCGGACTGTAAATCCGTCGCGAAAGCTACCGAGGTTCGAATCCTCGACCCGCCACCAGGTGCCTGGGAAGGCCCCTGACCAGCCAAAACACTGGTCAGGGGCCTTCTTCGTACCTCGTGCTTGTTGACCTTGTTTGCCCCTGGTTGTCCGGCCCATCGGGCACGCAGCGGGCACGCGGACGGCCGGCGAACGGCGAAGGGGGACGCGTCGTGGAACAGATGACCCTTCGGCTGGAGACCCAACAGAACCCGGTCGCGGACGAAGTGTCCGCGATCACAGCGGTGGTCCGGCCCATCCTGCTAGGCGTCCTCTTCGCCCTGAAGCAGGACATCGTGGCTGAGGTGGGCGGCTACGAGAATGTCAAGCTTAAGATGCTGCCCCGCTTGTATCGTCCTGGTGACGGTGACTGCGGCATCTGCTTTGAATATGCAGTTCACGACGCGATCCTTCGTGGCGACCCGATGGTCCTTGAGCGCGTCAACGATGTTCTCAGTACGTACTGTCGGATTAGTGGTAACACCCTCGGCTCTATCCTGTTCGCGGTCGAAAAAGCCGGGGTTAACCGCCTGATCGATACGGCGTCTCACCTGCTTACGCCCGACTCGCTGCTCATGTACGGTACGGCTGGCCGTCCTGTTCGGCTGAAGCGCCACCTTGCTCACGTGGCGGAGGCGTTCCGTAAGCGCAAGAATCCACCCGAGCTGCCGCAGAGCATTAGCGGCTTGTGGAAGGCGGATCTCTTCCTGGGTAAGCAGGACTCCGACCGATGGGTCGGTACGACAGTAAAGATCAATCCTTCGCAACTTCAGGGTGCTCGTGGCCTCCGGGTTGGTATCGTCCCGTCACGGGAGGGAGCGTCGGATGCTCCGAGGAAGGACGAGCAGCGCAACCTGATTATTTGTCCACTGAAGCACGACGGTGACTTCATGGAGATTTTTTATAACGGGTGGCAGGTTGTTCAGCAGTTCATCGCTGCGGACGCCCAGGTCCCCAAGGAGGTGGCGCTTCCGCGTCCCCCGCAGCGGCAGGTGGCCCGATACCTGGCGGATCGGCGGGACTATCCGGTTCGAGATGTGGTCGACGCGCTGGCGCGGTTGGCGCAGCCCGAGCTTCTCCGAACGACCGAAAGGGATGCGGATTTGATCGTCACGCGGGATACCGGGGGCGTCGATGTGTCGACGGTTGTTGCACCGGTACCACTGAACCGCGAGTGATTAGCGGATCTCCTCGTCGGGCAGTCACCGACCGACCAGGCTCCCCGGACCGGGTCCGGGTGGAGCGCCCTGCCGGACGTACGACCTGGACCCGGTCCGGGGAGCCTGGTAGCCCTTGCGGTGCCCGACGAGGTGATCCGCTCCGGCTGATCTCCGAGGAGGGCCGGGGGTCTGGGGGCAGAGCCCCCAGGGTCAACAGCTCGCGCTGGTGCGGCGCGCCGGCGCGCCCGATGCCGGCGCTCGCGCCGCCAGCAGGGCGGCGCCGGGCGCGCCCGGTGCGCCGCGCGAAGCGCGGCGCCTTGATCCTCAAGAGGTCAATTCGGCAGTTGCTCCGGGGCGGGTCGGCGGCGGTGGGGTCGGGTCGAGGATCCGGGTGCCGTCGTGGTGGCGGACGGCGGGTACCGGGTCGGTGCGCAGGGCGTCGAGGACGCGGACGGCGAACGTCTCGGTCATCTCCGCGGTGACGCGTTCGGAGGTCCACCAGTCGACGGCGGTGGACTCCGCCGTCGGGTGTGGGGTGCCGGCGACGACCCGGGCACGGAAGACCAGGGCGACGACGCCGAGCCGCATGTTCTTGTAGACGCCGGTCAGGCGTTGCGGTTCGACCGTGACTCCGGTCTCCTCCTCGACCTCGCGGCGTACGCCGTCCTGGACGGTCTCGTCTGGTTCGAGGATGCCGCCGGGGATCTGCCACGCGCCGTTGTCGCGGCGTCTGATGACCAGGATCCGGCCGGTTTCGTCGGTGACGACGGCGGCGACACTGACCGAGTGGCGGGGCTGGGTCACGGGCGCTCCTCGAAGACGCAAAGGACGGCGGTGGCGTCGTCGTGACGTTTGTACCGGGGGTGTCTGAATCCGTTCGGGTCGGCGTTCTCAGCTTGGCGTACGCGCTGAATCAGCTCGTGCGGTCCGTGCTCGGTCAACAGGTCGAGCAGTTGTCGCCAGTTCATGAGCTGGTATTCGTTAACCGCGCAGGATGTGCCGTCGGTGAGAAGGGCGGCGCGGCGGACGCGGGCAGGCCCGTTCAGGTCGAGTACGCCGGTGACGGCTTGCCGGGCGGCCTCCGGGTTGGCTGCTGCGATCCAGTAGCCGTGTGGCTGGTTGATGAGCGTGTACTTGTCGGGTGTGGGGCGGCCGGCGGGCCACCGGATCCTGCGGTCTGCCAGGGCCTTGCGGCGTAGCTCGGCGACCGCGTCGCCGAATCGCTGGTCGGTGAGCGTGGTCACCACTTCGCCCTGGTCGATGACCAGGGTGCAGTCCGCGAGGATCAGATAGTCCAGATGGTCACCGTTGGGACGGAGCAGGCATACGGTGGCGGCCGGGGTCGCCGGGTTGTCGAGGTCACAGCGGCCGTCGTGGTCACCGCGTACCTGCTCGATCGCCTCGGCAAGGGCATCGGGTAGCTCGGCGGCCGGTTGTCGACGGATGACCTGGGCGAGCCGGGTGGTGAGGTGTTGGACGTACCACGCGGGTGAGTGAACGCAACCGGTCTCGACGTCCACGGGTGCGGTCACCCCGTCGAAGACGCCAACCAGTGATCCGACATGCAGAGCGGCATCCTCGTTGGCCGGCCGTCCCGGGGCGGCTTCGGTAGCCAGCCGTACGCGCATCACTGGTCCGCCCTGGGGGCGGGCTGGTCGTCCCAGCCGTAGTGCAGAGTCCAGAGATGGCCGGGCATGACGTGGATACAGACCTCGATCGGTCGGTCCTCGGCGGTGTAGGCGACGTGCCAGATCTCGAAGACCGGTTGCGACGCGTCGAGGTCGAGGGTGCGTTGCTCGGCCTCGACGGGCATCCGGACGGTGACATCCTCGGTGAACCGAACCGGCCCGTACCCGAGCTCGGCAAGACGCCCGTACGACCCGCCCTTGCCCGCGTCGGGCTGCATCAGCGGCGCGCAGTCCTTGGTGAGGGACCACGGAAGGTAGGAGTCTGCGATCTGGGTCGGCTCGTCGTTGACGTAGAGGACACGACTTCGCAACAGGGCGGGCTCGCCGTCGCGCAGTCCGAGAGTCCTGGCGACCGCAGGCGGGGGATCGGCGCGGCCAATCCGTCGGTACTCGGTCCGGGACTTGAGGTTCAGCTTCCGGGCCTCAACCTCACCCGCGCCGGTGCCTTCCTGCCGGGCGGCGTAGCGGGCCTGGGCGTCGCGGTGGATGCGAGGAAGAGACCGGACCGTGGTGCCGGCGCCTCGTCGTACCTTCACGTCGCCAGACGACCGAAGGAGCCCGATCGCGCGGTTGATCGTGACGCGAGAGACCCCGAGTTCGTCGGCTAGCCGGTCTTCGCTGGGCAGCAGCGAGCCTGCGGGGTAGGTGCCGTCCTGGATCCGGGCACGGAGAAGTTCAGCGATCTGCGCGTACTGCGACCTGGGCGTCTCGATCATGGCCACGCTGTTTCTCCTGCTCGTAAGACGTCTTACCGGGAGCCTACCCCGCCCAGATTGATCCACTTCTCCCGAAGTAAGCGCCATCGTCGGCAGGCAAGACGTATTACGTCTTGCCTCCTGATGGACAGATCCCTATCCTTGGGCTCGTAAGACGTAATACGTCTTGTCGATTGGAACGCCAACCGACACGTCCAAGGAGGCAGGGGCATGGTCCCGAACTTGATCAAGGTTCCGGTTCCGTTCGAGTACGTGTTCCCGCACGGGGCGCTGTGTCTGGGTGTGGAGCCGGTGACGGACTTCGACAAGCGCGGCCAGGGCGACGACCAGGCCCGTGACAAGGAGACCGGCGAGCGGCTGTGGGTGGTCAAGGTGCTGGACCTGGACCCGGAGGCCGGCCGGTTCGGCGGGTCGAAGGAAGTCAAGGTGAAGATCGCAGCGCCGGTGCAGCCGGTTCCACCTGCGTCGAGGATTCCGGGGTATCCGCCGGCGGTGGAGTTCACCGACGTGGTGCTGACCCCGTACGTGGACGCGCAGCGGTGTAAGGGCGGTGCGGGGGCGCACAAGTGCCGGGCGCGGCTGGCGTGGTCGATCCGGGCGGGTGCGATGACGGAGCCGGCCGCCGCGAAGCAGGCGGCGTGATCGGTTGTGGGGTGCGCGGGGCGGGTCTCTTCCGCCAAGTCGATGTCCCGCCCCGCGCGTTGACCTTCTCCTCAAGGAATGAGGTTGGGCTGATGTCTACGGTATCGGAATCGGCGTGGGACGGCGGCGACGGTGTGGGCCGGTGTTTCACGCATCCTGATGTGTTCGGCCGTGGTGTGGCGGAGGGTTGGGCTGATCCGGAGTGTGATCCGACCCGGATCGACTGGGCGGCCCGGAAGGCTCGGGATCCGCTGGCGTTCGCGCCTGGCTTCGAGCTGGTCGACGGCCGGCCGTTCTATCCGCACGCGGTGACCGGGGTCCGCTACGGGCGTAACGAGCTGGGGCACTGGGGTCCGCAGTTGTGCGCTGACGCGCTGGTCACCGCCACCACCGGGCACGGGTCTCGGTGGCTGTTGATGGTGGAGCGCGGCGACGGGCACGGGTGGGCGGTCCCGGGCGGTCACGTCGACCCCGGTGAGGATCCCACCGATGCCGCGTTCCGCGAGCTGGGCGAGGAAACCGGGCTGGTCGTGGATCGGGCCGGTGTGCGGTACACCGCCCTGGCGGTGCGGTACGTGCCGGATCCGCGGGCCAGTGATGAGGCGTGGATGGTGACCGTACCGGTTCTGGTGGACCTGGGCGTGGTGGACGTGCTGCCGGTCGTGTCCGGCCGCGACGACGCCCGCCGTGCGGTGTGGGTGCCGGCCGTCGACTACGCCGGGCTGACCCGGCACCTGTCCGCCGTCTACGGCGCGCAGGTGTTCCCCGCGCACGTCGATCTGCTTCGTGAGGTTCTCGGCTGACCGCTGGTGCCTGGCCGGCACGTCTTGCACGTGCCGGCGCAGGGGCCAACCGGTCCACCGAAACCGTCCGAGAAGGGGGCACCTCATGGGTAGGAAGAACGTTGCCGGCGGTAACGACCGTGTGGCGCTGCAGGTCGGTGTGGTGCTCGGCCGCCGGGGGAAGCCGGCCACGCAGCCGGGCTCGGCCACGCCGGCCGGCTCGGCGGCGCCGGCCACCACCAGGGTCGTGAACGTCCGGTCCGGCAACGCCCGGGTCGGTAAGCAGGCCGACGTCATCGCCGGGGATCTCCACGTCGGTCGCTGACCTGATCACCACGCGCGGGGCGGGTCTCTTCCGCCAAGTCGATGTCCCGCCCCGCGCGGTTGACCTTCTCCTCAAGGAATGAGGTTGGGCTGATGTCTACGGTACCGGGTGTTGTCTGTGGCTCGGGCGGCCTGTCGCTGTCGGTGTTTGCGGCGGTGTTCGTGGTCTTGTATGCCGCTCATCAGGTGGGTGATCACTGGGTGCAGACCCAGGGTCAGGCCGACCGTAAGGCCGCGCAGGGTTGGTCGGGCCGGTTGGCGTGTGCTGCGCACGTGGTTAGCTACACGCTGACGGCCGCCGCCGCGTTGGCGTGTCTGCCGCTGGTGTTCGGGGTGGCGTTGCCGGCCGGTCAGACGGTGGCCGGGCTGGCGGTGTCGGCGGTGTCGCACTACTGGATCGACCGGCGGGCGCCGTTGCGCCGGCTGGCTGACCTGTTGGGCAAGTCGCCGGTTTGGTTGGAACGAGGCGGCGGCTTGTACGCGCTCGACCAGTCCGCGCACGTGCTGTTTCTGTTCGTCGCCGCGCTGGTGGTGGCCTCGTGAACAGCTCCGGTGGCTGATCGGCTGGTGCTGGCTGTCTGTGTTGTCTGGCTGCCGCTGGTGGCAGCGGTGATGTCCTGATTCCGCGCGGGGCGGGTCTCTTCCGCCATGTCGATGTCCCGCCCCGCGTGGTTGGCCTTCTGCTGGGAGAGGGGTTGAACCGTGCCCACGGTATCGAGATCTGCCGATTCTTCGGTGGGTTTGGTCGGGGTGACAGGGTGGTCGCGCGGGGTGTGGCGGCGTGTGGTGATGCGGGCCGCTGGCCCGGGTGTGCGGGCGGCCCGGGACGTGTACCGCACGATTCCGGTGGATGTGGTCCGGGTGGCCGCGTTGGTGGAGATCTCGGCGGCCGCTGCTGCCCTGGCACGCACGATCGTCAGGCTGCGGCGCCTGGATGTGCGACGGGTGGCCCCGTTGGTGGCTGACCCGGTGGATCTGTGGGCGGTGTTGGGTCGGGGCCGCTGGCTGCCGACCATGACTCGTCACGTTTCCGCTCCGCCGGCCGGCCGGGACGGCCTGGCCGTGCTGGCGTCGGCCTGCCCGGCTCCGCGTCGCTGTCCGGGTTTGCCGGGTCGGGGTGGCCCGTTGACCGCCGACGCTGTGGTCGGGGAGGGCTGAGCGGTGCCGTTGGTGAACGTGATCCGGGGTGAGCGGGTCGAGGAAGCTCCGGTGAGCCTGCGGACCCCGGTTGTCCGTGTCCCGCTGTGGCTGGCCCTGTCCTGGTGGGGTGTTAAGGGCGTGGCCCGGTTGACGGTGCTGGCGGGCCGCTACTGGTATGTCACCGTCCCGACCGCCGGTCTGACCTGGCTCTACGCCGAGTATGGGTGGGCCGGTCCCGCCGTGACGGTGGGTGGTATCGCCTCGACGGCGGGCGGCTGGTGGTATGCGCATCGGTCGTCGTTTCTGCGGTGGGCCTGGTATCCGGCGCTGTCGCGGTATCGGCGGTGGTCGTACCGGCGCAACTGGCAGGCTGCGATGGTCACCGCCAAGTTGGCGGTCTCGTTCGACTCGCACACCGTGGTGCCGGTCCTGCGGTCGGTGCGCTGTGCGGCCGGGGTGGACGTGGTCACGGTGCGGATGGTGACCGGGCAGATCCCGGCCGACGTGATCCGCGTGGCGGACCGGTTGGCGCACACGTTCGGGGTCCGGCACGTCAAGGTTGTGCCGGGGCCGCGGCCGGATGTGGTGCTGTTGCACCTGTTCCGCGGCGACCCCCTGGCCCGGGTGGTTCCCCCGCTGCCGATAGCCGACCTGCCGGACTTCACCGCCCTGCCGGTGGGCCGGCAGGAAAACGGCGAACCGTACACGCTGCGGCTGTTCGGCACACAGGTCCTGGTCGTCGGCGCCACCGGAGCAGGCAAGGGCTCGGTCATCTGGTCGCTGGTGCGCGCCCTGGCATCCGGGGTCGCGTCCGGGCTGGTGCAGATCTGGGGCTTGGACCCCAAGGGTGGCATGGAACTCGGCATCGGCGCGCCGATGTTCACCCGGTTCGCCTGCCGCGACTACGCGGCCATGTGTGAGCTGGTCGAGGAAGCCGCCACAGTGGCGCGGGAGCGGGCCGCGAAACTGCGGGGCCGTACCCGCCAACACACACCGACGGTCGATGAGCCGCTGATCGTCCTGGTCGTCGACGAGCTGGCCAACCTGACCGCCTACCTCACCGACCGGCAACTCAAGGACCGGATCAAGGCCGCCCTGTCCCTGCTGCTGACCCAGGGCCGGGCAGTCGGCGTGCACGTCGTGGCCGCGATCCAGGACCCGCGCAAAGAGGTCCTGCCGTTCCGGGACCTGTTCCCCACCCGCATCGGGCTGCGCCTGGCCGAGGAAGCCCAGGTCGACCTCGTACTCGGGGAGGGCATGCGGGACCGGGGCGCGCTGTGTGACCGCATCCCCCAGTCCATGCCCGGTGTCGGGTACGTCGTCCTCGACGGCGACCCGACCCCGATGCGAGTCCGCTTCTCCTACCTGACCGACGAGGAGATCCGCGACATGGCCCAGACGTATGGGCGGCTGCGTGTGATCGACAGCGAACTCGTGGATGGTGCCGCATGAACGTCAACCGTTCGCGTTCTGACCGGGTCGAAGGTCTGGTCCTGGTCGTGATCCTGCTCGTGGTGGGCGGACTGGCCGGTGCGGCGTCGTTCACCCACGTGCATGACTGGACCATGAACAACTCGCCGGCCGGTACCGGGGACTGGTTCGGCTGGGCGAACGCCGCAATCTCCGAGCTCATTCCGCTCGCCGCGCTGCTGACCATCCGACGGCGGCGCCGTGTCGGCGGGCCGATCGGCTACCCGATGTTCCTGCTCGTCGCGGCGGTGGCGTTGTCACTGTCGGCGCAACTGGCGGTCGCCAAACCAGGCATCTCCGGGTGGCTACTGTCCGCCGTCCCCGCCCTGGCCTTCCTCGGCCTGTCCAAACTCGTCCTGACCACCAAACCCGCGCTGGTCCCGGCCCAGAACCCGGTACCGTCCCCACCTAAGGCGCCGTCCCCGTCCGAGGTGCCGGACTCGGCGTCGTCCCCGACCGGGACGCCCGTCCCGGCTGCGGTCCCGGTTGAGGACGAAGATCGTCCCGCCTCCGTACCCGTCGAGGCCAACGGCCAGGACGAGGCCAGGGGCGAACAGGACGAGGTCGGGGAGGGCCAGGACGAGCGGGACGGGAGCGCTGACCGTCAGGACGAGGGCCAGACGCGGGACCTGGTGGGGCTTGCCCGGCAGGCTGCCGCGCGTCATCAGGCCGCGACCGGCCGGCCGATCACCCGCGATGAACTGCGCGCCGCGCTGCGGGTCGCGAACAGCACCGCGTCGGAGCTGTTGCGGCTGATCCGCGAACCGGATCGGCCGGCGTTGGTGCCTGTCTCGGCGGCGGCCTTTCCGGCGCGCCGTAGCGGGCGGGTGTCGGTGGGGGTGGGCCAGTGACGGTGACCCCACTCGCCTCCGCTGCCTCGGCGGCACTCCAGCCGTGGCCGGGGTCGCGGGCGGACCGTATGCGTAAGCCGTTGGCTCGGGATGTGTTGCGGCAGCTTGCCGAGCAACACGGCGTCTGTGTCCGTCCTTTGGTGCTGCGGCGGACCGACACGGTGACCGGGGTGACCGAGATTGTCGAGGTGCCGTGCGGGGCGACCCTGGCGGCGAAGTGCAAGCCGTGTGCCGAGCGTGGCCGGCGGCTGCGGATCCAACAGATTCGGGAGGGCTGGCACCTCGCCGAGGAACCCACCGTCCGACCCGAGAAGCCAGGTGAGGACGTTCTCGACCTGGTCCGCGCGCGGGCGCATCTGGAGTTCGACCGGGAAGCGCTGCACTACCGGCCCATGCACCCGGACGAGCGGGCGGCCCGGCTGGCCGACCTCGACGCCCAGATTGTCGAGGTGGATGAGGCGCTAGCCGCATCCAGTCTGCGCGGGCGGCTGACGCCCCGGGACAGGGCGGACCGGCCGCGCCGCAGGCGGTCCACCCGGCGGCGCCAGGACACCCCGGATCTGCCCCGGCTGCCGGTTGACCGGCGTACCGTCGGCCGCGCCTACGCGGGCCGTGACGGGCGGACGTACCGGCCGTCGATGCTGGTCACCCTTACTCTCGGCTCGCACGGGCCGGTGCACTCCCACGCACGCCGTGGCGCCTACGTCGTGCCGTGTGAGTGCGGGCAGCGTCACGGCCCGCACGATGACCTGCTGGGCACCCCCATTGATCCCGCCAGCTATGACTATCGGCGGGCGGCGCTGGATGCGATCCACTTCGCCCGGGTGTTGGACCGGTGGTGGCAGAACCTTCGCCGGGCGGCCGGCTGGAACGTCCAGTACGCCGGCGCGGTCGAGCTGCAACGACGGCTGGCTCCGCACGCGCACTTCGCCATTCGGGGCACGCTCCCCCGGCGGCTGCTCAAGCAGGTCGCCGCCGCCACCTATCACCAGGTGTGGTGGCCGTCCTTCGACGACCCCGTCTACACCGTTGACAAGCCGCCGGTGTGGGACGTCGACCAACAGGCGTACGTCGACCCGCAGACGCGGCAGCCGCTGACCCCGTGGACGCGAGCGCTCGACGCCCTGGAGCAGCCCGACGCCCGGCCCGCGTACGTGGCCCGGCTGGGCCGGATCGACGCACGCGGCATCGCACAGGGCACCCGCGACGCCGAGCGCGCTATCCGGTACGTGACGAAGTACGTCACGAAGGATCTGGGGGAGCAGGTCCGACCCGGGTCGGAGGCGCAGAAGGCGCACTTCGACCGGCTCCACGCCGAGCTGTCTGTCCTGCCCTGCTCGCCGACCTGCGCCAACTGGCTGCTCTACGGGGTGCAGCCCGACGGCGCCAAACCCGGCCTGGTCCCCGGCCGGTGCACCGGCAAGGTTCACCAGCGGGCCACCCTCGGCTTCACCGGCCGCCGCGTGCTCGTCTCGCGCCAGTGGTCCGGCAAGACCCTGGCCGACCACCGCGCCGACAACCGGGCCTGGATCCGCGCCATCCTCGCCGGCCACCTGGCCGACACCCACACCGACGGCCAGGGCGACAAGCACGACCACGGCCAGGGCGCGGGCGACAACCGGTACCGGTTCGAACTCGCCCGCCCCGAAGACCCCGACGTCCCACCCCTGGAACACCGCATCCTGCGCGCCATCTCCGCCCGCATCCGATGGCGCGCCCAACTCGACGCCGCCAGACGCGCTGCTGACCTGTCCGCTGTTTCGGCAACCACCACCCTGACTAGGAAGGAGGCCACCGGGTGGAGCGGCTGCTAACCGTCAAGGAAGCTGCGGCCCGCCTCGGCACCACCGAGCGGTTCCCCCGCCGACTCATCGCCGAACGACGCATCCGGTACGTCAAACTCGGCGGCCACCACGTCCGCATCCCGGAAACCGCCCTGGCCGAGTTCATCGCCGCCGGCACCGTCGAGCCGATGCGGCCGCCGATGTGGCGTGATGGTCGGGTGGTGGCCTGATGGCTCCTACGAAGAAGCGCCGCTTCGGCAGAGTTCGGCAACTACCCTCCGGACGCTGGCAGGCCCGCTATCGAGGCCCGGACGGCAAGGACCATCCGGCGCCGAACACCTTCGAGACAAGGCGGCTGGCTGAGCGGTTCCTGTCTCTGGTGGAAGCGGACATCACTCAGGGGCGGTGGGTCGCGCCGGAGGCCAGTCGGATCACGGTGGGGCAGTGGGCCGAAGAGTGGTTCGCTGCCTCGACGCCGACCCTGAAAGCGAAGACACGGCACACGTACCGGTCGCTGTTGACCCGGCTGATCCTGCCGCGCTTCGGCAATGTGATGATCTCCGCTGTCCTGCCGATGGCGGTGAGCCGGTGGGTAGCCGACCTCTCCACCCGGGTCGGTGCGTCCCAGGTACGGCAGGCGTACCGGCTGCTGTCACAGATCATGGGCGCGGCTGTCGACAACGGGCTCATCCCGGCAACGCCGTGCCGGGGTGTCAAACTGCCTCGCCTTCCCGCACCGAGTCCGACCATCCTCACCGCCGAGCATGTTGACCGGCTGGTGGCGGAGCTGTCCCCGCCTGACGACCTCCTGGTCCTGGTCCTCGCGTACGGCGGACTGCGTATCGGAGAAGCACTCTGCCTGCGGCGCCGGCATGTCGACCTGGCCCAAGGACGGGTGATCGTGGCGGAGGCTCTCGCGCAGTTGCCTGGCGGCCCGGTCATCGACACGCCAAAGAGCCACCAGCGGCGAGAACTGGCCCTGCCGGCGTTCGTGGTCGACCGGCTTCGGGAACACCTCGCCGGGCTGCCGGATCACCCGGACGTCTTCCTCTTTCCCGGGAGACAACGCCGGACCGCTGACCGGCCGCAGAGCTACAACGGCTGGAAGTACCGGTTTGACCGGGCCGTCGAGCGGGCCGGCCTGACCGACGTGATCCCGCATGACCTACGGGCGACGCATGGCAGTTGGGTCGCTGACTCTCACGGCGTCCTGGTCGCCGCCCGGCGGCTCGGCCACTCGAACGCCAGCGTCACCACCCGGCACTACGCACGGGCGGTTGATGGTCGTGATGCCGAGGTCGCTGCCTTCCTGGATCGGGCACGGCGTACCGGGGGCCGATCGGATCGGGCACGTAACGGGCACGGCGAGGATCTTGGACCGGGCGCCTAGCCGCGAAATGGGCCGTGAGCTGCCCGGACATCTATCGACAGTCTTAAGAACGGTCAAATCTGTAAATCCGTCGCGAAAGCTACCGAGGTTCGAATCCTCGACCCGCCACCAGGTGCCTGGGAAGGCCCCTGACCAGCCAAAACACTGGTCAGGGGCCTTCTTCGTGTCGTCCAGCCCGGTCCAGCCGGGTCCGGCTCTCTACAGCCGTCCGTGGGCAGATGGTGGGCAGGTCGATCTTGGCTTGCGGTGCCGCGCCGGCGACGCCACCGCGGTGCAGGCAGCGGTGGGAGCGCCGGGCTCCTGGTGCTCGATCTCGTACCGGCACTCGCTGCACGGCTCGGGCGGTTCGTGTTCCCGCCAGTCGTGCCCGCACTCGGGGCAGTCGCCGTACCAGCGTGGCCTCTGTCGTACTCTCACGCCTCGCATGGTCGCGACCGGCACCCGAGCGGTCCGATCGGCTCCGTGGCGGCGTGGAGGCCCCGGCCCGTGGGGCGACGGCGGTCCCTCGGCTACGGGACGGCGTGTAGCCGGCCGCCGGCCATGGTCTGGCGCGCGCCGCGCCAGCGTTGCCGGAACCGACGGTCGTGGCTGACCACGACGAGCGCGCCGGGATAGTCGGCCAGGGCCGCCTCCAGCTCCTCCACCAGTCCGGGCGAGAGGTGGTTGGTGGGCTCGTCCAGCAGCAGTACGTCGGCGGGTTCGCTGAGCAGCCGGGCGAGGGCGAGCCGCTGCCGCTGCCCGGTGGAGAGGCGGTCCACGGGGACGGTGACCCGGTCCCGGTCGAACAGGCCCAGGGCGAGGAGGCGCTCCAGGTGCTCCTGTGGCGTTCCGGGCCGCCCGTGGGCGTAGGCGGCGAGCAGGGTGTGCCGTGGATCGGCGACCACCGGGTCCTGCGGCAGGTAGCCGATCCGTCCCCGCCGCCGCACCTGTCCGCCGTCGGGGCGGAGCTCGCCGGCGAGTACGGCCAGCAGCGTGCTCTTGCCCGCTCCGTTCGCTCCGTCGACCAGCAGCCGGTCGCCGGCCCGCAGGGTCAGGGTGACCCCGTGGAGCCGACCGCGGACCGTCACCCCCTCGGCCGCCACCAGCGGGTCGGCGTCGGTGGGGGTGGCCGGTGCGGACACCCCGTCCGCGGCTGTTCGCAGCGCTGACAGCGTTGGCGGGGGCGTGAACCGGAGCGGTTGCGGAGGGGGCGGCACGGGCCGGTCGAGGAGTCGACGCAGCCGCTGTTCGGCGTTGCGGACCCGGCTCGCCACCGACTGCTGTACCCGGCCGCCGTGCTGGTCGTACGCCACCTTGTTGCGGTCCTTCATCATCCGGCCGGGCGCCACGGCGCGGGCTCTGGTCGCCATGGTCTCGCGCAGCCGGTCGACCTCGGCGCGCCACCGGTCGTGCGCCTCGGCCCACCGTCGGCGTGCGGCGGCCTTCTCGGCGAGGTAGCCGGGGTAGCCGCCGCCGTAGCGGAGCAGGGTACGGCGGTCCGCGTCCACCTCGACCAGGGTGGTGGCGACCTGTTCGAGGAAGACCCGGTCGTGTGAGACGACCACGGTGGTCCCGCCCCGGGTGCGCAGATGCTCGGCCAGCCAGGTCAGCGCGGCGTCGTCCAGGTGGTTGGTCGGCTCGTCGAGAAGCAGGATCTCCGAGCCGGCGGCGAGCACCGCCGCGAGGCGCAGCCGGGCCTGCTCGCCGCCGGAGAGGTGGTCGAGCCGGCGGTCGTGGTCGATGGCGGCCAGGCCGAGGCCGTGCAGTGCCCGCTGCACGCGGGCCTCGGCGTCGTACCCGCCGCGCAGCTCGAAGCGTGTGGTCAGGTCCGCGTACTCGGCCAGGTCGTCGGCGTTGCCCGCCGCCAGCCGTGCCTCCAGCGCCCGCAGCCGTGCCTCGATCTGCCGCAGCTCGGCCAGGGCGTCGTCGATCACCTGGCGCACGCGCAGGTGTCCGGACAGCTCCGCGTCCTGGCCGAGATAGCCCAGGCCACCCTCGGCGACCACGACCACCCGCCCCGCGTCAGGGTCCTCCCGGCCGGCGAGCAGCCGCAGCAGGGTGGACTTGCCGGAGCCGTTCTCACCGACGACCCCGGTGCACCCGCCCGGGGTGATGGCGTGGGTGACCTCGTCGAAAATGATCCGTTCGCCGTACGACTTCCGGACGGCGTGCAGGCTGAGCTGGGTGGACATCGGGATGCTCCGTGGCGTTGACGGTCGGGCCGTCGGGGTCACGACGGCACGGGACTCGGGGACGCGTCACCGGAGCACCGGACAGCCTCCTTAATGCGACGTATGTTGCGTTAACATCGTGCCATGTCGCCGCCCCTCCCGCCAACCGGAAATCCCGCCGACCGCGTCCGCCAGCCGACGGATGACGACCGGCGCCGGACGGCGGCCGGCCGCCACGGTGGCACCGGATCCGCGCCGCGGCCCCGTCCGGGCGGGCGCAGCGCGCGGGTGCGGCGCCGTGTGCTCGACGCCGTCCGGGGCGTGCTCGTCGAGCACGGCTACGACGCCCTGAGCGTCGACGGTGTCGCGGAGCGGTCGGGGGTGCACCGCAGTACCGTCTACCGGCGTTGGCGGGACGTGGGTGGTCTGCTCGCCGACGTGTTCGCCGAGGCCACGGTGGACGACTGGACGCCTCCGGACACCGGCTCACTGGAGGGTGACCTGCGCGCGCTCAACCGGGAGGTGTACGCGGCGTTGACGGCCGAGCCTCCGATCACGAGGGCGCTGATCGCCGCCGCCTTCCGGTCACCGCCGGCGGCCGAGGCCCTCCGCGCCTTCTGGGCCGACCGGTACGCCCGCTGCGCGGTCATCGTCCAACGGGCCGCGGCGCGCCACGAACTCTCCGCCGACGTCGACGCGCACCGTCTCCTCGTCGCGGTGACCGCGCCGCTCTACCACGGGCTGCTGTTGCTGGGGACGCCGCTGACGACGTGGGACGCCGACCGCGCCGCGCGGGACGCGGCGCTGGCGGCGCGGGCCGGCGCCTTCACCGTCGGCCGGTCGCCGACGGCCGACGTCTGACAGACGATCACACGGCTGCCGTGGGGTGCGAGCGCTCCGGATGCGGGATTTTCGGCTGTGGACGGACGGCGCCGGAGTCGCCGGGCGCGTACCTCGCCCACTGGCACGCTGGTGTCATTTCTCCGAGCTACTTGTCCGCATTAGTCAGACTCATCTACATAAGGCCGCTTGGGCCCGATGCCTCATCAGCACTCTTTGTCGAGCGCGGCGGCGTACGGGCGATGGGTCGTAATGGGCGGTGAGTGCATTATTCCGGCGACTCGCCATCGATCCGGTTGCGGCCGGCAGGCTATGCTGTTCCTACCGATCGGTTGGAAATCGCAGACGCCCGGTCCGTGGGGTTGCCGATGCCTTTGCCGTGACCGCGGACTGTGGCACCATTATGGAACATCTACTTCCTCCACCTCATTCGACGGGAGCAACCAATGCCTGCACGGAGGATGGGCCGGTTCGTGGGCTCTCTCCTGCTGTTCGCGGTGCTCGCCATAGGCAGCTACGCCGCCAGCACGGGCGGGTCTACCCAGTCCGGTCAGCTCGCGACCGCCGATCTCGTCGCCTCCGAGACGGCCGAGAGCCAGTCGGGGTACGTCACGACGAGCGACTTCAGCTGGCACTAGTCCACGCTCGGCACTAGTCCACGCCGCCGAAGGCGCCTTCGAACATCGGGAGCGGCATGCCCGGTCGCCCGGCATCACCACGTCGATCCGCTGACCGTGCCTGGCTGGTCACCGGTCCGCTCGCGATGGTCGCGGTGGTCCTCGCGGTGGTGCTCGGCGTTCTCGAGGACGATCCGCTACGCAACTGGCACCTGGCGATCAGCCTGTTCGGGTTGGTGCTCCTGGCCGAGCGCCAGGTGCTGCAGATCGTCATACGCCGGCAGGCGATGAGCATCTCGTTCAACGAGGTCTCCCTGCTTGTCGCGTTCTGTCTGTTACCACCGCTGACCGTGGCGGTCGTCTTCACGCTGAGCGCCTTCGTCACCAGCCTCCGTCGCCGGCACATTCCGGCGCAGCTCTGGTTCAACGTGGTCAGGGCGGCGGTGGCGGTCACCGTTGCCGGTCTCGTGCTGCGCGCGTTGCCGCCGATGCGCGGATTCGGCCCCGGCACCTGGGCGATCCTCGTCGCTGCCGTCGGGATCCACTCGCTGGTCACGCTCGCCGCGGTGGCCGCGGTGTTCGCGGCGATGAACGGGGTCCAGGCCGGCTGGGAGACCGTGCGTACCTCCGGCCCGGGCCTCATCGGCGTCGCCCTCAACGTGGCGGCCGGACTCGTCATCGTCATCTGTGTCCGGGCCACGATGTGGTCGCTGCTGCCCCTGCTGGCCATCGGTGTCGCGGTCTTCCTGATCTACCGCTCCTACGGAGAGTTCTTCCGACAGCACCGCGCACTGGCCGACGTCTACGAGCTGACCAAGGCGGTGAGCGCGAGCAGCCAGGACGGCACCCTGGCCGACGCGTTGCTCGGCCGGGTCCGGGCGCTGATGCGGGCGGAGTACGCCACCCTCTGGCTACCCGCGCAGGGACGCCACCCGGAGGTGCTGCTGACCGCCCGGGTCGACGATCCGGGCCTGCTCGACCTGTCGCGCACCCCGCCGGAGATCCGGCGGCGAGCTCACGAGAAGGGACGGACGATCGCCGTCGGTACCGGGCTCGGCGGCGAGCCGGCGCTGTTGGAGGCGCTGCGTGACGCACATCTCAAGGACGTCATCGTCGTGCCGCTGCGGTCCGGCCAGGCCGTGGTCGGGTCGCTGGAGGTGGTCAACCGGATCGGCGGGCGGCCGATCGGACACTTCACCCCGGCCGACGTACCGATCCTGGAGACGATCGCCGCGCACGCCGCGGTGGCGCTGGAGAACTCGCGTCTGGTCGACCGGTTGCGATACGACGCGTACCACGACGGGCTGACGAACCTGCCGAACCGGCGCCGGGTGACCAGTGCCCTCGAGGAGGCGGTCCGGGTCCGTGCCCCCGACGAGGTCGTGGCGCTGCTGCTCTTCGACGTGACCGGGCTCCGGCAGGTCAACGAGTCGGTGGGCCACGCCGCCGGGGACAGGGTCCTGGTCGAGGTCGCGGCCCGGTTGCGTGCCTCGGCGCCGCCGGGCGCCCTGGTGGGCCGCATCGGCAGTGACGAGTTCGTGGTGACCCTCCGCATGGAGAACGTCGACGCCGCCCTGGCCCTCGCCGCCCAGCTGCGTGAGCAGATCCGGGACCGGATGGAGTTCGACATGCTGGTCCTGGACGTGGACACGGTGGTCGGGGTGGCCGTGCACCCGGACCACGGCGACGATCCCGCCACCCTGTTGCAACGCGCCGATCTCGCGGTGACCAGGGCCAAGTCGGCCCCGGAGGGGATCCAGCTGTTCAGCCCCGGCCTCGAGTCGCGGTCGTCGCGCCGGCTCGGCCTCGCCGGCGACCTGCGGCGCGCGCTGGAGAACGCCGAGATCGAGGTCTACTACCAGCCCAAGGTCTCGCTGACCGACCGGCGGCTGATCGGGGTGGAGTGCCTGGCCCGCTGGGCGCACCCCGCGCACGGTGTGGTCGCTCCGGAGGACTTCGTGGCGGTGGCGGAGCACACCGGGCAGCTCGGGCACCTGACCGAGCTGGTGCTGGGCGAGGCGCTGCGGCGGAGCCGGGACTGGACCGCCGGCGACGGCCCGCTGGCGGTCGCGGTGAACCTCGCGCCGCGCACCCTCGCCGACCCGCAGTTCCCGGCCCGGGTGCGGGAGCTGCTGACCGAGTACGGGGTCGCACCCGACCTGCTCACCTTCGAGATCAGCGAGGCCGGGGTGCTGGACGGCACGGAACGTGCCGTGCCCGCCCTGCGCCGGTTGCGCGACCTCGGGGTACGGCTCTCGGTCGACGACTTCGGCAGCCAGCACTCGTCCCTGTCGTCCCTGCGGCGCCTGCCGATCAACGAGGTCAAGGTCGACCGCTCGTTCGTGCAGGGGATGGCGACCGACCCGGTGGACCTGGCGATCGTCAACGCGATCGTGACGCTCTCC
>Ga0310834_100230_pt1 | contig 85325 bp, 78 predicted proteins | sample SM_ome_2_FD_201314 | JGI IMG/M metagenome (GOLD analysis project Ga0310834, IMG submission 201314) | Sorghum-adapted microbial communities enriched on stacked mutant (SM) sorghum from Joint BioEnergy Institute, Emeryville, California... ...
GGCATCTCCGGCGCCATCCAACACCGCGCCGGCATGCAAACCAGCAAAACCATCGTCGCCGTCAACAAAGACCCCGAAGCCCCCATCTTCGAACTGGCCGACTTCGGCATCGTCGGCGACCTGCACATCGTCGTCCCCCAGGCCATCGAAGAAATCCGCAAGCGCAAGAGCTGAGAAACAGCGCCGACGACGGCCTGAGCGACACCCCGTCCGCGCGCGGTCCGGCCACGGTCCGGCCGCGCGCGGACGTACGTTTCCCGCGGCCGCAAGGTTCCCGCGACCGTCATTGCCGGCCGTAGGCGGGGGAGGCCGCCCGCTACGGTCGGGCTCGGGCTGACCGCCGGGACTGGCCGGACGTCGCCCGCCGCTCGCGGTCGGGCTGGCCGCGCGAGGGCTCGGCCGGGTGAGCCGCTGGTCCGCCCGGCGTCCGGTCACCCGTGCCGTTCAGCGCGGCACGGACGGCCGCGGCCACCTCGTCGGGGTCGCGGTCGTCCCGCAGGACGAGCACGATGCTCCCCCCGGTCGCCGGGGGCGGGGCGGGCTGGGTGAAGAGCGCGACCACCTCGGCCATGGCGGCATCGACTTCCCGGACCGGATCGATGGCCTCGCGGCGCAGCCACCGCCGCAGGACGTGGTTGTGCGCGGAGACGACCGCGGCGGCCATGAGCTCGGCGCGGAGGGCGGCCTGGGGCGAGGGACCCATCCAGTCGGCGATGAACTCGCGGAACAGCCGCTGGTACCGGGCCGCGCTGGCGATCTCCCGATCCCGCAGGGCGGGCACCCGGCTGGTGATCGCGTAGCGGCGCCGCGCGCGCTCGCCCTCCGCGACGTAGCTCATGAGCACGAGCCGGACGGCCTCGGTGACGGCGACGACCGCGGTGTCGGCGTTCGACGTGGCGAGCCGGTTCTGGATGGCCTCGAGCAACCGGTCGTGGTCCGGGAAGATGACGTGCTCCTTGGAGCGGTAGTGGCGAAAGAACGTCGTCCGTCCCACGCCCGCCCGCTCCGCGATGTCATCGACGGTCGTCTGTTCATAGCCCCGTTCGTCGAACAGGTCGAAGGCGGCGTCGACGAGGCGGTCCCGAACGCTCACGATTCCATCCTCACCCATGCGGTCGCGTCCATCCTCGCCCATGCGGTCGCGCCGGCCGCGCCCGCCCGGGGCCGAGGGTGGCTCCCTTGCTTCCCGTCAACGGTATCCAGTACCGTGATCACGGAACTGGATTCCGACTAGTCGGAGGTCGCCTCAGTGGGTACGGGCTCGCCCACCACCGCCGACCGGTTGGCCGACCTGGAGCGCCGCTACAAGGAGGCGGCCCAGGCCGGAACGGCTCGGGCGGTCGAGCGCCAGCGCGCGCTCGGCAAGCGCACCGCGCGCGAGCGGGTGGCCGCGCTGCTCGACGAGGGCTCCTTCGTCGAGCTGGACGCGCTCGCCCGCCACCGGTCGACGACCTACGGCATGGCGGCCAACCGCCCCTACGGGGACGGCGTCATCACCGGACACGGCACCATCGACGGACGCCCGGTCTGCGTGTTCAGCCAGGACGTGACGGTCTTCGGCGGCAGCCTGGGCGAGGTGTACGGAGAGAAGATCGTCAAGGTCCAGGACCTGGCCCTGCGCATCGGCTGCCCGATCATCGGGATCAACGAGGGCGGCGGCGCGCGGATCCAGGAGGGCGTGGTCTCGCTCGGCCTCTACGGCGAGATCTTCTACCGCAACGTCCAGGCCTCCGGCGTCATCCCGCAGATCTCCCTCATCATGGGCGCCGCCGCCGGTGGGCACGTCTACTCGCCCGCCCTGACCGACTTCGTGGTCATGGTCGACCGCACGTCGCAGATGTTCATCACCGGGCCCGACGTCGTGCGGGCCGTGACGGGCGAGGAGGTCACGCTCGAGGAGCTCGGCGGCGCCCGCACCCACAACACGGTCAGCGGCAACGCCCACTACCTGGCCAGCGACGAGGACGACGCGATCGCGTACGTGCGCGCGCTGCTGTCCTACCTGCCGAGCAACAACCTCGACCCCGCGCCCGTGCTGGACGTTCAGGCGAATCTCGAGATCACCGACGAGGACCGGTTCCTCGACACCGTCATCCCGGACTCGCCCAGCCAGGCGTACGACATGCGCCGGATCATCGAGCACCTGCTCGACGACGGCGAGTTCCTCGAGGTCCAGCCGCTGTTCGCCCCGAACATCGTCATCGGCTTCGGGCGGATCGAGGGCCACCCCGTGGGCGTGGTCGGCAACCAGCCGATGCACCTGGCCGGCTGCCTGGACATCGACGCCTCCGAGAAGGCGGCCCGGTTCGTCCGCACCTGCGACGCCTTCAACATCCCGATCCTCACCCTGGTCGACGTGCCCGGGTTCCTGCCCGGGGTGGCCCAGGAGCGGGGCGGCATCATCCGCCGGGGCGCCAAGCTCATCTACGCCTACGCGGAGGCGACCGTGCCGAAGGTGACGGTCATCACGCGCAAGGCCTTCGGCGGCGCGTACGACGTCATGGGCTCCAAGCACCTGCGGGCCGACGTCAACATCGCCTGGCCCACGGCCCAGATCGCCGTCATGGGCGCCGAGGGGGCGGTGAACATCCTGCACCGGCGGGAGCTCGCCGCCGCCGACGATCCCGACCAGCTGCGGGCCCGCCTCGTCGCCGAGTACGAACAGACTCTCGTCAACCCGTACATCGCGGCCGAGCGCGGCTACGTCGACGCGGTCGTCCCCCCGTCCCACACGCGGTCGTACGTCATCCGGTCGTTGCGCGCCCTGCGCACCAAGCGGCAGCATTCGGTGCCGAAGAAGCACGGGAACATGCCGCTGTGAGCACCACCGCGCTTCCGCGGCGGGCCGCGTCGGCCGGCCGGACGCCCCGGCGACCGGGCCACCTCGGCCGGCTCGGCCCCGCCGGGCGGCCGCCGTACCCTGGTGCGAGTCGCGTCCCGGGCGGGCGACGCACCCCTGGCTCGTGGAGAGGGTCGATGACATGCAGAAGGTCCTGATCGCCAACCGTGGTGAGATCGCCGTCCGCGTGATCCGCGCGTGCCGGGAGGCCGGGTACGCGTCCGTGGCGGTGTACGCCGACCCCGACCGGGACGCTCTGCACGTGCGGATGGCCGACGAGGCGTACGCCCTGGGGGGCGCGACCGCGGCGGGGTCCTATCTGGACATCGACAAGCTGATCCACGTGGCGAAGACCTCCGGGGCCGACGCCGTGCATCCCGGCTACGGCTTCCTGGCCGAGAACGCCGACTTCGCCCAGGCCGTGCTCGACGCCGGGCTCACCTGGATCGGCCCGTCGCCGCAGACCATCCGCGCCCTGGGGGACAAGGTCACCGCCCGGCACATCGCGCTGCGCGTCGGGGCTCCGCTCGTGCCCGGCACCGAGAACCCGGTCCGCGGGCCGGAGGAGGTCGTCGCGTTCGCCGAGCGGCACGGGCTGCCCGTCGCCATCAAGGCCGCCTTCGGGGGCGGCGGCCGGGGGCTCAAGGTCGCCCGCACCCTCGAGGAGATCCCCGACCTGTACGCCAGCGCCGTCCGGGAGGCGGTGGCCGCCTTCGGCCGCGGCGAGTGCTACGTCGAGCGCTACCTCGACCGGGCCCGCCACGTCGAGGCCCAGGTCCTCGCCGACACCCACGGCAATGTCGTGGTCGTCGGCACCCGCGACTGCACGCTGCAGCGGCGCAACCAGAAGCTCGTGGAGGAGGCGCCGGCGCCGTTCCTCACCGACGAGCAGCGCCGCCGCATCCACGAGTCGGCCAAGGCCATCTGCCGCGAGGCCGGGTACTACGGCGCCGGCACGGTCGAGTACCTCGTCGGCGACGACGGGCTGGTCACCTTCCTCGAGGTGAACACCCGGCTGCAGGTCGAGCACCCCGTCTCCGAGGAGACGACCGGCCTCGACCTCGTGCGCGAGCAGTTCCGCATCGCCGAGGGCCTGCCCCTGTCGGTGACCGAGGACGTGACCCCGACGGGCCACAGCATCGAGTTCCGCATCAACTGCGAGGACCCGGCCCGCAACTTCCTGCCCGCCCCCGGCACCATCACCGCCTACCGGGAGCCGGCCGGGCCGGGGGTCCGCGTCGACTCCGGGGTCGAGCCGAACACCACGGTCAGCGGCGCCTTCGACTCGATGCTCGCCAAGCTCATCGTCCGTGGCCGGACCCGGGCCGAGGCGCTGGACCGGGCCCGCCGGGCCCTGGACGAGTTCGTGGTCGAGGGCATCCCCACCACGCTGCCCTTCCACCGGGCCGTGGTGCGCGACCCGGCCTTCACCAGCGAGCCGTTCTCCGTCTACACCCGCTGGATCGAGACCGAGTACCGCCACCCGACGCCAGCCGTCGACCCCGAGCCGGCCCGGCCGGACGAGCCGCGCGAGACGGTCGTGGTGGAGGTGGCCGGCAAGCGCCTCGAGGTCTCGCTGCCGAGCCGGCTGCTCGGGGCCCGCCCGGCCGCCGCGCCGGCCCCGACCGCGGCGCGGCGTCGGCCCAGGTCCGCCGCCGTCGCCACCGGGGACGCGGTCACCGTGCCGATGCAGGGCACGATCACCACCATCGCCGTCCGCAACGGCGATACCGTGACCGAAGGCCAGCTCATCGTCGTGCTCGAGGCCATGAAGATGGAGCAACCGATCAACGCCCACAAGTCCGGGGTCATCGCCGATCTGGCCGTGGAACCCGGCGCCGTGGTCCCCACCGGTTCAACCATCTGCACGATTCGATGATCGGCCAGCGTTCGCGAAAGGACTGAGGAGGCGGCCATGACGGAGCGTCGAGCCGAGTCCGGGTTCGTCATCGAGCCGGTGTATCGGCAGGTGCCGGAGGGGTTGCCGGAGCGGCTGGGCGAGCCCGGGGAGTACCCGTTCACCCGGGGCGTGTACCCGACGATGTACCGGACGAAGCCGTGGACGATGCGGCAGTACGCCGGCTTCGGCACGGCGGCCGAGTCGAACGCCCGGTACCACCAGCTGCTGGCCGCCGGGACCACGGGGCTGTCGGTGGCGTTCGACCTGCCGACCCAGATGGGGTACGACTCGGACGCGCCGCTGGCCCACGGTGAGGTGGGCAAGGTCGGGGTGGCGATCGACTCGCTGGAGGACATGCGGGTCCTGCTGGCGGGCATCCCGCTGGACAAGGTGTCGACGTCCATGACTATCAATGCCCCGGCGGCGGTGCTGCTGTTGCTGTACCAGCTGGTCGCCGAGGAGCAGGGAGTCCCCGGCACGGCCCTGTCGGGGACGATCCAGAACGACATCCTCAAGGAGTACATCGCCCGGGGTACCTACATCTTTCCACCGAAGCCGTCGCTGCGGCTGGTGGCGGACACGTTCGCGTACTGCCGGAAGGAGATCCCGCGCTGGAACACCATCTCCATTTCCGGCTACCACATGGCCGAGGCGGGGGCGACGCCGGCGCAGGAGATCGCGTTCACGCTGGCCAACGGCCTGGCGTACGTGCGGGCGGCCATGGACGCGGGCCTGGCCATCGACGACTTCGCCCCGCGGCTGTCGTTCTTCTTCGTGGCCCGCACCACGATCCTGGAGGAGGTGGCCAAGTTCCGGGCGGCGCGGCGGATCTGGGCCCGGCTCATGCGCGAGCTGGGGGCGCAGGACCCGCGGTCGATGATGCTGCGGTTCCACACGCAGACGGCCGGGGTGCAGCTGACCGCGCAGCAGCCGGAGGTGAATCTGGTGCGGGTGACCGCGCAGGCGATCGCGGCGGTGCTGGGCGGAACCCAGTCGTTGCACACCAACTCCTACGACGAGGCCATCGCGCTGCCGACCGAGAAGGCGGCCCGCCTGGCGCTACGTACCCAGCAGGTGCTGGCCTACGAGACCGACCTGACCTCCACTGTGGACCCGTTCGCCGGGTCGTACGCGGTGGAGGCGATGACCGACGAGGTCGAGGCGGCGGCGGTCGCGCTCATGGACAAGGTGGCCGCCTACGGCGGGGCCGTCGAGGCGATCGAGGCCGGCTTCCAGAAGCGCGAGATCGAGGCGTCCGCGTTCCGCATCGCGCAGCAGATCGATTCCGGTGAGCGGATCGTGGTCGGGGTCAACCGCTTCACCCTCGACGAGGAGGAGCCGTACGAGCCGCTGCGCGTCGACCCGGCGATCGAGGCCGAGCAGGCCCAGCGCCTGGCCCGGCTGAGGGCCACCCGGGACAACGCGGCCGTCACCGCCGCCCTGAACGAGCTGCGCGCCGCTGCCGAGGGCACCGCCAACGTGCTCTACCCCATGCGCGAGGCCCTGCGCGCCTACGCCACCGTCGGCGAGGTCTGCGACACCCTGCGGGAGGTCTGGGGCGTCTACCGTCCGTCCGACCAGCTCTGACGCCCGGCGGGGCGGCGGTCGGCCGGGCCGGAGGGGAGCTACTTCTTCTGCTTCTCCTCCTTCTTCTCCTCCGGGGCGGTGATGAGCCACGCGAGGATGGCGGCGCCGACGCCCGCGGGGAGCTGCAGGTTGCTGTCGGTGGCGATCTTGACGATCGCGAAGGCGAGGATGCCGACCACGAGGGCGATGGTCACCCGCTGGCCGGTCGAGCGTGTCGGGGCGTTGGAACTGCTCATGGTTGCCGAGCATGGCAGCAGCCATCGATGCAGGTGACCGGTTCGTCGAACCGCCACGGTCAGATCATGGACTGTTCGCTGTGGACGCACGCCGCTCGGCGGGCGGCCGACACCGGTGCGGCCCGGGACGCGGTCCCGGGCCGCCCGGAGCGAGGGGAGGGTGTCAGCTGATCAGTTCCCAGGGGCCGTTGGGATTGCCGGGCTCCTGGTTGCGGGTCCACCACCGGGCCTGCCAGGTCTTGCCGTCGTGGGTGACGACGTCACCGGCCTCGAAGATGCGCGACGCGGTCCAGATCGCGACGCCGTCCTCGGTCATGGCCAGCTCCTGCCAGGGTCCGGTCGGGTTGCCCGGCACCTGGTTCTTCGTCCACCAGGTCGCCTGGTACACCGCGCCGTTGTAGGTGACCTTGTCTCCGGCGTGGTAGGTGGTCGACGCGTCCCATGCCGGCGGCAGGTTCACCGTGACCGTGAAGGTCTTCTGCGCCGGGTTGATCCGGTCGCTGTTGCCGAAGTAGGCGGTCATCGTGTGGTCGCCGCCCGCCAGCCCGACCGGGAGCGTGAACGTCACGGTGTTGCTGTCCGCCAGCGTCGCCGAGCCGCGCACGATGCTGCCCTCCTTGAGCACCACGGTGCCGTGGACCGGCTCGTCCGGACCCGCGGTGACGGTCACCGTGGCGGTCGCGGCCGTGCCCCAGTCCGTCGCGTCGGCGGTCACCGTCACGAACGTCGGCCCGGTCGGCGTCTGCTGGTAGCCGTTGTTCGTGAACTGCCAGGCCGGCTCCGCCTCGCACGGCACGCAGCCCAGCGGCCAGTAGTTGATCGATTTGTCGGTGACGGTCGATCCGGGGATGCGGCCGCTGACCGGGTTGCGGAAGTCGAACCACATCTTGTGGATCTCGGGCCACGCGACGTACCGGCCGATGCCGCCCTGGAAGCCCTCCTCGCGCTCGCCGACCTCGACCATCGTGACGTCCGGCGGGTAGGTCTGCAGCAGCGGGCCACCCGGCGGGTTGGGGGCATTGGGATCGCGCGGATTGGCCGCCGCCCAGCCACCGGCCCAGTTGGGCATGGTCCAGTAGTGCTCGTCGACGGTCAGGCTCCACAGCTGCCAGACGCCGTTCTCGACCACGAACGAGTCGTGGTAGTAGGCGCCGCGGATGATGCCGGCGCTGAAGTTGGACGTCGTGGGCTGCCACAGCTTGACCTGCAGCTGCGCCGACCGGCCGTCCTGCGACATGAGGACGACGGGCTGCGGACGCCAGTGGTACGAGATGGAGGCCCGCAAGCTTGACGGGTTGCCGCCGCCGAAGTTGCGCAGGCAGGCCTGGGTGATGCGCTCGATGCCGAAGTACCAGCCGGTGAAGGCCGACATCTTGTGGGCGTTCTCGGCGTGGGTCTCGGCCATGGTGCTGCACAGCAGGTCGTCCAGCAGGAAGCCGTACGCCGACGACACGTTCTCCACGCCGTCGAAGCCGTACGCGCGGTCCAGCCGGCGCTTGAGGTCGGCCAGGTCGGTGTCGCCCGGCGTGCCCGGGACGGCCTGAGCGCTGCGCCCGGCCACGTCCAGGAACGGCGGCACGCTGGTCGGCGGGGGAGCGATGCCACCGTCCGCCCAACCGCCGGCCGAGACCGGGGCGTGGTTGGCGACGACCAGCGGGGTGATCTTCATGTCCTTGATCTTCCACACGCCGTCGTCCTTGACGAAGGTGTTGTAGAAGACGCTGAACTCCCACCGGCCCATCCGCACGGCCGGGTCGGCGTTGCCGATGAGGCCGATCTCGATGCCGCGGGCCACGGCCGTCTGCCCGTCGGGGCTCACCTCGACGATGGTGTCCCACTGGGGACGGTCGTTGAGGATGCCCAGCACGAGATTCTCCGGACCATCGCGGTCGATGTGGGCCTGGCGGATCTCGGCGTGGCCGGTGGCGGTGCCGACGTTGTCGAGCGTGAAGGTGCCGTCCTCCGCGAAGAGCTCCACCACGTCCGTCCACATACGACGGTCGACGTAGTAGCCGTAGGTGTGCTGGAGGTTGCGGACCGCGTCCTCGTCGAGGAGCCGGTTGACCCGGGTCGCGACCTCCTCCACGGTGGCGGTGGTCGGCGGCGCCTCATCCGTCGGCCAGATCACGGGCGTCCCGGCGCTGGTCGGGGTGAAGTGGTGCGGCACGACCGGCAGCGACTGGCCGTTGATGCTGCGCCAACCGGTGGTGAACTGCCCGGTGTACTGGGGGTAGTAGCGCAGGAGGGAGATCTGCCAGCGGCCGTCGCGGAAGACGTACTCGTTCTCGTAGATGCCACCGTCGATGTACGCCTCGGGCGTGCCGTCCTCGACCGGGCCGGTGCCCTTGAAGCGCATGACACCCCAGCGGCCCTTGGCGGACAGGCCGTCGGCCGAGAGGCTGATGACCGGGTTGTCGTTGATCTCGGTGTGCAACGAACCGGGCCGGATGCCGTCCATGAGCCCGGCATCGGCGATGAGCCAGTCCTCGATCGCCTCGCGCCCGATCACGGGTGGGCCGGCGTCGAGGCCCTGGGTGCCCCACACCAGCGCGCCGTCCTCGGCGAACAGGGCCGCCATCTCGGCGAAGCGTCCGAACTGGTGCAACTGCGCGTAGGTGCGCTGAAGGTCCTTGATCTCGCGCACCGACTCGACCAGCGCCACGTCACGGGCCAGCGAGTTGAGCGTCACCGGAGCGGTCGGCTCCGCCCCGGCTCCGTTCGGCAGCGCCAGTAGGCTGGCGCCGACGCCGATGACCAGGGCCAGCGCCGCCGCCGGCCCTCGCATACGTTTCATCTTTCATCCCCAATCCGTGTGCCGCGGGTGGCATCTTCTCGTGGTTCGGCTCGGTCCGACCGCCGCCCGTCACCGGCCCGGTTCGGCGCGGCGGGCCGGGGCCGAAGCTCCGTGCGACCGCCGGGCGACCGTCGTCTCCTTTCGTCTCGTTCGCTCGGAGTCGGCCGGGATGACCGAGCTTTGCGTGGTGCGGGCCGGCAAAAGGCCGCAATCGTCTACTGGACGCTAGGATGTCCACAGTGGATGACAATGGTGCCGGTAAGGCGGCGGTGGCGATGTGTCGCCCGGCGAGACTGTTTCGGGCGTGTGATAAGGAGACTACAGTTCAGGCCGTCACTGGTACAGGGTACGCATCAAACTCTGTTCATGTAACGCACCGCGGCGTGGCCTGACGTTCGGTATGTGAACTGGGTGCGTCCGTCCACTCGGGACGGCGGTCGTCACTGCAGGTACAGGCCGCCGTTGACGTTGAGCGTCTGTCCGGTGATGAAGCCGGCGTCCTCGCTGAGCAGGAACTGCACGGCCGCCGCCACGTCGTCGGCCGTACCCATGCGGCGCAGGAACTGCTCGCGCGTGAGCTCCACCGCCCGGGCCTCGTCGACGGGACCGATCAGGCCGGTGTCGATCGGTCCCGGCGCCACCGCGTTCACCGTGACGTCGTAGGGTCCGAGCTCCCGGGCGAGCGCCCGGGTGAACCCGATGACCGCCGCCTTGGCCGCCGAGTAGGGCGTCCGGCCGAACGTGCCGCCGCCCCGCTGGGCCGACACCGACGAGATCGTGACGATGCGCCCGACCCGGTTGGCGGCCATGATGTTCGCGATCGGCTGGGTCACGTAGTGCACGCCGTGCACGTTGATGTCGAAGATGCGGTGCCATTCGGCGGTCGCGAGGTCGAGGTACGGCAACGGCGAGGTCACGCCGGCCACGTTGGCCAGGGCGACGATCTGGGGCAGGCCCGTCTCGATCCGGCGGACCGCCTCGCGGGCGGCCGGCTCGTCGGTCAGGTCGGCAGCCACGCCGAGCGTCCGGACGCCGTACCGGTCGGCCAGGCTCCGGGCGGCCTCACGGACGGCCGGACCGTCCACATCGATCAGCCCCAGATGCCAGCCCTGCCTGGCCAGCCGGTGGGCGATCGCCCGGCCGATGCCGCGCTCGGTCGCGGCGCCGGTGATGACGGCCGTGCGTTCGGCCGGGAACGGACGCGGCGCGGTGAACGGGCCAGCGGCCGGACGGCTCGGTGGCGCGGGTGCGGGATCCGACGGGACGGTCATGCCGGCGACACCTCCGGATCAGGGGGCGGGACGAGGAGGGCGACGATGCTCGAGTCGTCGCGGGCACCGAGCCCGTGGCGTTGGGCGAGCAGGTAGAGCTGGTGGGCCGCCGCGGTGACCAGGGTGGGCACGCGCTCGCCTGCGGCGAGGTCGAGGACGAGGGCGAGGTCCTTGACGAAGATGTCGGTGCGCGAGCGCACCGGCACCGCCCCGGAGTCCGTGGCGGCGTGAACCATGCGGGGCCCCCGGTCGCGCAGCATGAACGAGTCGGCCGCTCCGACCGGGAGGGTCTCGACGACCACGCCGGGCGCCAGCCCGGCCGCCTGGGCCAGGGCGATCGCCTCGGCCGCCGCCGCGATGTGGACCCCGGCCAGCAGTTGATTGATGGTCTTGAGGAGCTGGCCGTCACCGACCCGAGGACCGACGACGACGAGCCGGGCGGCGAGGTCGTCCAGCACCGGCGTGGCCGCCGCCACGGCGTCGGCCGGCGCGCCGACCATGATGAGCAGGTCACCGGTGGCCGCCCGGCCCGGACCGCCGCTGACCGGCGCGTCGACCGGTACGAGGCCGGCGTCGGACAGCCGGGCCGCCACGTCGCGGGCCGCGGCGACGCCGATCGTTCCCGTCAGCAGCACCGGCAACCCGCGTTCCGCGGCTGTCGCCACACCGTCCACACCGAACAGTGCGGTCTCGGTCTGGGCGGCGTCCCGCACGGCGAGCACGACGGCCCGCGCGTCGGCGGCCGCCTCGGCCGGCGTCGCACGGACCTCGATTCCCGCCCGCGCCGCCAGCTTTCGCCGCGTCGGATCCGGGTCGAAACCCTTGACGCGGAAGGTGTCGGCGAGTCGGGTCGCCATCGGCAGGCCCATCGCCCCGAGCCCGACCACCGCGATCGTGTCGCCGGCCCGGACGCTCATGACCGGACCTCCGGCGTCGCGCAGGCGCGGGTCAGCCGCTCGACCACGTCGGCGAGTGCGTCGTCGTCGCCGACGTTGCCCGCGAACACCACGTACGGCAGGACGGTGCCGGGGGCGCCGGCCGGTTCCCACAGGGAGACGACGCCCGGCAGCAGGCAGCCACGAACCCAGGCGCGGTCGATGCCCAGCGCGTCGGTCGCCAGGTCCGCCGACGTGATGCCGCCCTTCGCGACCAGGAACGCGGGCCGGCGGTGGGCCAGGGCCGCGCGGACCGTACGGCTCACGGCGGCGCTCACCTGGCGCGCGATGGCCAGCCCGACGGCCGGGGTGTCGCCGCGCACGACGTCGCGGCTCGTGCTCAGGACGACCAGGCCATCGGCCACGCCGCGGGCCACCGCGTCGGCCGCCTCGGCGATGTGCCCGTCGCGGCCGGCCCCGAGCAGGCGGGGCACGTCGAGCACCACGTGAGTGGCGCTGACCCGCTGCCGCAGCCGGTCGAGCTGGCGCGTGGTCAGGTCGACGTGGGAGCCGACCACCACCAGCCCGCCCCCGGCCGTCGAGGTGTCCGCGTGGCCGGGGAACCATCCCCGGGAGTCTGCCCCGGATGGCGGCAGGGTCAGGGGAGGGGTGGCCGCCTGACCCAGCCGGGCCCGGACGAACGAGGGGCCCACCCGGTACAGGAACCGCCGTCCGACGGACTCCGCCCGCAGCACGGCGAGCGCCACCGCCCGCAGGTCGTCGTCGCATTCGGCGTCGACCACCCACACCACGGGTTGGCGGTCCGCCCCCGTGGTCGGGCCACCGTCGATGAGGCGGGCGGCGAGGCGTTCGGGGTCGACGGTGCGGATGTCGCCCAGGGTCAGCGCGCGGACCGCTTCCCGGCGGATGCGCCCCGCGCTCCGCTCGGCCACCCAGTCGCCCAGGTGCGAGCTCGTGTAGCCGAACGTCGGGTCGCGGGCGAACTCGCTCTGCCCGACGGGGACCAGGCCGGCCGGGGTACGGATCCAGTGCACCGTGTCGATCGTGACCCGGCCGGCGTCTACATAGGATGGAATGAGCAGAATGGCGTCGATCGGTTGGCCGTGGGCCGCACACACCTCGGCCAGCACGTCGGTCTCGAGCGGGAAATGACCCCGCAGCGTCGAGTCGCTCCGGCTGGCGAAGGCGATCTCGACGCCCGCCCGGGCGGCCGCGGCCAGGCAGGCCGACGCGACCTCGCGGGTGCGGGCCGCGGCGTCGGCCGGGTCGAGGCTGCGGGTGTTGGTGAGCACGAAGAAGCCGGCCGAGTCCTGCGCCAGCGCCCAGGCGACGTCGTCGACCGTCCACCGGGTGAGCACCGGTACGTCGCGGACGGTCTGTGTTCCGGTCGGGTCGTCGTCGAGCACCGCGACCCGCCGCGCCCCGGGCAGGCGGGCCCGCACGGTCGCGGCGGCGACCGGTCGCGGCGGGGGATGGGTCACGGCCTGCCTCCCAGTACTTGGTCTACGCGCTGAAGCCGCCGTCGACCGGGAGGACGACCCCGTTGACGTGACGGGACCGGTCGCTGAGCAGCCACGCCGCCGCCTCGCCGACGTCGGCCGGGTCGGCCGCCTTCCCGAGCGGGATGGCGGCGATCCGGCGGGCCACGAAGTCCGGCATGGTCTCGCGCATGGACTCGAACATGGGCGTCGCGGTCGCGCCCGGCGCCACCACGTTGACCCGCACCCCGAGCGGGCCGAAGTCGTGGGCGGCGGTTCGGGACAGCCCGATCACCGCGTGCTTGGTGCCCTGGTAGGCGGCCAGCCCGCTGCTGCCGCGGTAGCCGCCCACGCTGCTGTTGTTGACGATCGACCCACCGCCGGCGGTCGCGGTCATGGCCCGCACCTGGGCCCGCAGGCACAGCCAGACGCCCTTGACGTTGACCTGGAAGATGCGGTCGAAGTCCTCTTCGGAGACCTCGTCGAGCCGGCCGTACTGGTTGATGCCGGCGTTGTTGAACGCGCCGTCGAGCCGGCCGAACGTCTCGACCGCGGTGTCGACGAGCCGCTGCACGTCGGCGGCGACGCTGACGTCGCCGGGCGACACCGCCACCTTCGTCCCACGGTCGCGCAGCTCGTCGGCGAGCGCCGCCAGCGGTTCGGCCCGACGCGCGCCCAGCACGAGCGACGCCCCCTCCCGGGCGAACAGGCGCGCCGCCTCGGCCCCGATGCCCAGGCTCGCGCCCGTGATGATGATGACTTTGCCGTCGAGCAGTCCGGTCACCTTGTCCTCCTACCGGAACGTCAGGGGGTCGCCGCAGTACGGCTGCAGGGCCTCGCGCTCGGCCGCGGTCAGCGCCCGTGGCCGCCGCGTCACCACGTCACAGACGACCTGGGTGACCTGGGCGAGCACGTACGTGGTGGTGCGGGCCTCGTCGGTGAACCGGAAGGCCATGTCGATGCTCTTCGACCCAATCCGGGACAGCCAGACGTCGGCGCGGATCGACTGCGCGTGGTAGGCGAGCTCGTGGACGTACTCCAGGCGCACGGCCGCGGTCATCGTGAACGTGCCGGGGCCGAGTACCGCGAGCACCGGCGGCTGGGCCGGGCTGGCCGCCTCTGGTTGGTCGGAGAAGCCGAACGTGCGCGCCCGGGCCTCCTCGACGTAGCGCAGCCAGGTCACGTTGTTGACGTGTCCGTACTGGTCGGTGTCGGCCCACCGCAGCTGGATGGTCGTGGTGACCGCACCGGCCGGCGGCGCGTCGACGGTCGGCGGGGCCCCTGCGGCGCGGGAGGTCGTGTCCGGCGGGGCCGAGCCGGGGCGGGTGCCGGTCATCGCGGGTACCGTACCGATCGACCCGCCGCCACCGCGGCCCGCGCCGCCGCCCCCAGCAGGCTCGCGTCGTTGCTCATCAGCGTGAAGGTGTAGCCGGCGTCGACCGCCGCCTGGACCGAGGCCGCGCTGGCCCCGCCCGCGTTGCCGATCGGCTTGCCGGCCGCCACGCAGGCCTTGATCGCCTGGGCGATGAGCTCGACGATGCGCGGGTCGTCCTCGGTGGTACCCTCCGATGTGGACAGATCGGCGGCCCCGATGAGCAGGGCGTCCACCCCGTCCACGGCGGCGATCGCGCCCGCGGCCGCGGCGGCGGCCGCGCTCTCGATCTGCGCGATGAGCACGACCTCCTCCTGGCCGAAGCGCAGGTACTCCGCGCGGTCCATCGCCCCCCACGCGCCGGCCCGGCTGGTGGCGCCGACCCCCCGGGTGCCCAGCGGCGGGAAGCGCACCGCCCGAACGGCCGCCACCGCCTCCTCGACGCTGTCCACGTGGGGAAGCATGACGCCCTCCGCGCCGGCGTCGAGGATGCGCTGCACGATGCCCGCCTCCAGCGTCGGGATGCGCACGATCGACGCGACCCCGAGATGGTTGGCCGTGCCGATCAGCCGGTAGGCGGTCTCCAGGTCCATCGGGGAGTGCTCGAGGTCGATGACCACGAAGTCGAACCCGGCCAGGGCGATGAGTTCGACGCTCTCCATGACCGGCAGCTTCACCCAGGTGCCCAGCGCCGGACCGTCGGGACGGGCCAGCGCGGCGCGGAAGAGGCTGCGGCGCCGGGTCGGCTGGGTCGGGACGTCGGCGGTCATGACGGCATCGGGTATTCGTCGGCGTTGCGGACCCAGTTGGGCTTGAGCGAGAAGTCGTAGCGCGGTGGCGCGAACATGTCGATCAGCTGCTGGTGCGGGCCGACGCCCTGCGTCGTGTGCACCGTGGGCGGCGGGATGACGCAGACCGATGGCGAACCCAGCCGGCCGTGGTCCTCGGCGCGCCACTGGGTGGAGTCCGGTCCCCAGGGGTACTGAATGTGGTGGATGAACTCACCCTTGACCGCGACCGAGAGCTGCTCGAAGTCCTCGTGCACGTGGGGCGAGAGCTTGAGCGGGTTGCGCGGCTGGGGCTCCTCGGCCAGGAAGTTGATCATCATGTTGGTGGTGCGGAAGATCCGCCCGAACCGCCCTTCCTCGATGGGATGGTCGGCGAGCCGGTACACCCGCAGCCGGAATCCGCCCACCGGGTCGGGCCACGGGATCAACGGGGCGCACCGCGGGTCCGGCTCGGCGTAGGCGGCCGCGTTCGCGCACGCCTGCGTCAGGTCCTCGGCCACGGTGGAGAAGACCCGGATGACCGGCCCGTCGGCCAGCGCCTCGACGACGCTGTCGCCCGGCGGTATCACGATGAACGCCTCTTCGGCGACCTCCTGCTCGTCGCCGCCGGCGCTGACCCGGACCGGAGCGCTCTCGGAGTACATCAGCACGGCGTACTCGTCGGGATGGCCGACGCGGGTGAACCGGTCGCCGGCCACGGCCTCGGTCCAGGCGAAGACGAGGTGCTGGCCCCGCACCAGCCAGGTCTTCGACCCGGCGGGGCTGACCATCGTGGGCTCGGTGTCGTAGAGGGCGAGGTACTGGGCGGGCCGGATCGGTGTGGCCGGGTCGACGCGGTGGACCGGGATGGTGCGTTCCGGCACGGTCGCCAGCTGCGAGCGGATGTCGTCCTTGGCGTAGGTCATCGTGTCCGTCCTCAGTGGAGCGTCTTCTCAGGTCGTGTGAACTCAGCGCTTGACCTTGTCGGCGCCCTTGAGGCCGAGCATGGCCCGGGCGTCGTCGGGAGTGGCGATTGTCCGGCCGAGATCCTCCACAATGGATCGGATCTTGCGGACCTGCTGGGCGTTGCTCGTGGCCAGCTCGCCCTTGGCGATGTAGAGGCTGTCCTCGAGCCCGACCCGCACGTGCCCGCCGAGCCAGGCGCTGTGCGTGGCGAACTGCATCTGGTGGCGCCCGGCGGCGAAGGCGGAGAAGTGGTACTCACCGCCGAAGAGCTTGTCGGCGATCGTGATCATGTGGGTGAGGTTGGCGTGGTCGGCGCCGATCCCGCCGAGGATGCCGAAGACCCCCTGGATGAACAGCGGGGGCTTGACCAGCCCGCGGTCGACGAAGTAGGCGAGGTTGTACAGGTGCCCGATGTCGTAGCACTCGTACTCGAACCGCGTGCCGCCCTTCTCACCGAGCTCGCGCAGCGCGTACTCGATCTGCTCGAACGAGTTGATGAACGGATGCCGGTACGTGTTCAGCACGTACGGCTTCTCCCACTCGTACTTCCAGTTCGTGATCTTGTCAGCGATGCCGGAGTAGACGAAGTTCATCGACCCCATGTTCAGCGAGGCGAGCTCGGGGCTGAACCGGAGCGCGGCGGCCAGGCGCTGCTCGATGGTCATGGCCGAGGACCCGCCCGTGGAGATGTTGATGACCGCGTCGCAGCGGTCCATGATCGGCGGGATGATCTGCTCGAACACCTCGGGCTCGAAGGCGGGCCGGCCGTCGGCGGGGTGGCGGGCGTGCAGGTGGATGATCGCCGATCCCGCCTCGGCCGCCTCGACCGCGGACTCGACGATCTGCTCAGGCGTCAGGGGCAGGTAGTCGCTCTGCGACGGGACGTGCACGGAGCCGGTGACGGCGGTGCTGATGATGACCTTCGGTGCGGTGATCACGACGGTCGCTCCTCGAGTCCGAGCAGGAACGCCGGGTTGCCGGCGATCATGCGGCGGATGTGCTTCTCGTCGATGCCGTGGTCGAGCAGCGCCTGCACGATCCACAGGTAGCCGTCGGCTGGCAGCGGGTTGCCCTTCTGGCCCAGGTCCGAGCCGATGGTGGTGCGTTCCGGTCCGATCAGCCGGATCCAGTTCACCAGGCGCTCGATCGGCCACCCGGGCTGGGCCACGTCGGGGTGGTACATGGCGATCTCGTGCTCCACGTAGGCACCGAGTCGTAGCAGTTCCTCCACATCGGACTCCGATGCGCCGACGATGAAGTCGGGGTGCTGCACGAGCAGCCGGCGGACCCCCTTCCGGGCGGCCACCGTGAACAGCGCCTTCTGCGACGCGACGTCGAGGTGCCCTCCGGTCAGCAGGGCATCGGCCTCGGCGACCACCTCGGTCACCGTGACCGTCGCCGCCGACACGTCGCCCGTGGCGTCGAAGATCGACACCTCCTCTTCGAGCAGGTCGAGGCCGGAGGTCGGGAAGCCGTGCGCCTGGCTGTGGTGGTCGATGTGCTGACGAGCCGAGACGGTCGGCGCCCACACGCACCGGCCGCCCATGCGCAGGCTCATGGCCACGGCCGACGGGTTGATGCCGCCGACCTCGGAGTTGAGCGCCACCCCGCCGTAGACCGGAGTCGGCGCGTCGGCGAGCGGACCGGCCATGGCCAGCAGGTCCATCACGGTGTTGTGGTGGTGGGACTTGACCAGGATCGCGCGCAGGCCGACCCGGGCGGCATCGTACGACGCCTCGACGTGATTGATCCGTCGCGGAAACGGGCTCGGGCCGGAGTGGCAGTGCAGGTCGACCGCGCCATTGATGATTTTCAGTAAGGACGGTGGGCCCGGCGAGGCCGGTTCGGCGACGGGCATCGGCTTCTCCTGTTCGGAACATGAACGGCGAGTTCAGAATACGGACGAGCCATCCCCCTGTCCATGCCTCGGCTTCCGCCAAACTCGGGCAAGAATCCCCGGCCAGAGCCATTGCGTAACGCGTCGTTCACCGGCTATGGTCCGCATGCCGCACTTTGTGGTCACAAAGTGAACACGGGTGGCGGTGAACCCGAGGCCGTTGGCGCACCCGACAGGAGGGCCAGCATGGACGCTGACGCGGCCGAGTCAGCCGACGCAGCTGCCCTGGACAGCGCGGCGAACCGCGCTGACCCCGGACGGGGCGCGGCGGACGGGGACCGTGGGTCGATCCAGTCGATCGACCGGGCCGCCGAGATCCTGGCGCTGTTCAACCAGGACACCCAGCACCTCTCGGTGGCGATCGTCTCGGAGCGCCTCGGCCTGAACCGGACGACGGCCCACCGGTACCTGGCCTCGTTGCAGAGTTGCGGGTTCCTCAGCAAGAACCGCGGCCCGGGTCCGTTGCTGGACCAGCTCGCGGCGTTCGTGTTCGGTCGGCGGGACGTGCTGACCATGGCCCCGCCGATCATGCGCCAGCTCTCCGACCGCACCGGGCTCACGGTGGTGCTGAGCCTGCTCGGTCACTCGGGACCGGTCGTGACGCTGGTGGAGGAGGCAGCCGTCGGCCCGATCGTGCTGACCGTCCGGCTGGGCACAGTCCTCGACGTTCAGTCCGCGCAGGCCCGCGTGCTGTACGCGTTTCAGTCCGAGCCATCCGTCGTCGCCCGTCATCTGTCCCGGTTGGACGAGGCGGAGGCCATCAAGGAGCGGGCCGAGCTGGCGAAGGTTCGCCGGGACCGGCTCGCGTGGGCGGATCCGTCCCATCTCGGCCATGCCGCCGTCGCGGCGCCCATCTTCGGCAGTCGTGACATCCAGGCGGCCATGGCGCTGCTTGGCACGACACAGATGCTCCCGAACTCCGAGCGATCCGCGGAAGCGGTCGGTCTGCTCCGAGAGGCCGCGGACAAGCTGAGCCAGCTCATCGGCGCCGTCCCGGGAACGCGGCCCGCTCCGAGAAAGGGGCGCAACCCCTTCTACCCGTGACGTTTGTCGGCCGGTCGGGCCGGCAGGAGGTGACATAAATGTATATGGGTGCGATGCCACGGCGAGCGGTACGGCTGGCGGCAGCCGCGACCGCGCTCGCCACGGTGGCGCTCGGGGCGGCGGCGTGCGGCTCCGACTCCAACGGAAGCGGGGACGGCAAGGTCGAGCTGACGTACGTCTCGTACGGCGGCACCGGTCAGGACGCGATGATCAAGGCGTGGCAGGAACCGTACACCGCGCTCAATCCCAATGTCACGTTCATCAACACGTCCCCGCCCGACCCCGCCCAGGTCAAGGCGCAGGTGCAGACCGGGGCGGTGACGTGGGACCTCGTCTCGACCGCCCCCTGGCTGGCCAGCCAGAACTGCGGCACGATCTACGCGAAGCTCAACGTCCAGTACGACCCGAGCCAGTTCCCGCCCAACCTGCACGGCGAGTGCTTCATCGCCGACTTCCGGTACTCGCTCATCTTCAGCTACAACACGAAGAAGTGGCCGGACCCGGCGACCGCGCCCAGGACGATCCAGGACTTCTTCGACGTGGAGAAGTTCCCGGGCAAGCGGGGCGTCGTCCCGGCCCTGCAGGACGGCATCCTCGAGTGGGCGCTCATCGCCGACGGCGTCGACCCCGAGGACGTCTACCCGATCGACGTCCAGCGGGCGCTGGACAAGTGGGACTCCATCCGGGAACACACCACCTGGGCGGCCAACGTCGGCGCGCTGCTGCAACTGGTGACCTCGGAGCAGGTCGACATGCAGCTCATGGTCCAGGCCCGCAACCAGGCCGCCCTGGACGCCGGCGCGTCGCTGGCGCCCGTGTGGGACGTCACGATGACGAGCATCGATGGTATGGCCATCCCGCTCGGCGCACCGAACCAGGCCGAGGCCGAGAAGTTCATGGCCTTCCTGCTCCAGCCCGAGCAGCAGGCGATGATGGCGGAGCTGTCCGGCGTCGCGCCGTCCAACCTGCTCTCCGAGCCGAAGCTCACCGAGAACGGCGAGAAGATCAATGCGTTCGGACCGGCCAACACCGGTCGGAGTGTGGCGGTTGACCCGATCTGGTGGGGCCAGAACTGGAACCAGATCTCGGAAGAGTTCAACCGGTGGCTTAACGTCTAGACCCACCACCGAGCGAAGGCGAGCCTCATGATGACGTCACGACCGCGGTGGCTGCCCCACCCGGGGTGGTTACTGCTCATCCCAGCAGTCGCCCTGCTGGGCGGGATCCTCGGCGTCCCGCTGTGGCAGAGCTTCTGGCGCAGCATCGGTTCCGGCGACTGGACCCTCGAACACTACAGTGCCCTGTTCACGGACGGGGTGACGCTGAAGGTGCTGGCCCGGACGGGTCAGGCCGCCGCGGTCGTGACGATCGTGACGCTTCTGCTCGGCTACCCGTACGCGTACCTCATGACGCGGGTCGGCCCGCTCTGGCGCAGCGTCCTGGTCGTCATGGTGCTGATGCCCTTCTGGACCTCGGCGCTGGCCCGCAACTTCGGGTGGCTGATCCTGCTCTACGACAACGGCCTGGTGCAGCGGTTCCTCGGGCTGTTCGGGTTCGACGACGTGGTCCTCTACGGCACCGCGCAGGGCGTGACCCTGGCCATGAGCCAGGTGCTGTTGCCGTTCATGGTGCTGCCGCTGTTCAGCGCGCTCGGCGGCATCGACCGCAAGCTGCTGCTCGCGGCCCGCAGCCTCGGTTCGCCGCCGCTGGTGGCGTTCTGGAAGGTGTACTTCCCGCTCTCCCGCGGTGGCGTGGTTGCCGGCGTCATCCTCACCTTCACGCTGGCCTGCGGCTTCTACGTCACGCCGGCCCTCATCGGCTCCCCCCGCGAGTCGCTGATCGCCCAGCTGCTGGGCCAGCGCACGACCCAGTTGCTCGACTTCGCCGGCGCCGGTGCCCTGGGCACGCTCGTGCTGGTCGTGACGCTGGTCCTGGTGTGGTGGGCCAACCGGATGGGTGGATCGATGGCCACGATCGGCGTCGTGGCCGGACAGACAGGGACCCGGCGATGACGACACTCCTCGAACCATCGGTGGCTGCCCCGGCCCCGGCCCGGACGTCCTTCCTGACCCGGTGGCGGGCCCGCCGCTCGGCCGACCCGACCCCGGTCTGGCTCACCATCGTCGGCACGATGGTGGCGCTCTACCTCGTCCTGCCCACGCTCATCGTGATCCCGATGAGCTTCAGCGAGGCCAGCACGTTCGTCTTCCCGCCGCGGGGCCACTCCCTGTGGCTCTACCGCAACTTCTTCACCAACGACCGGTGGCTCGACTCGCTGCGTAACTCGTTCATCGTCGCCAGCTGCGCGGCCGCAATCGCCACCGTGGTCGGCACCTCCGCCGCCCTCGGCCTGCACCAGTTGCGGGGGAGACGCTCGGCCCGGTTCCTGCAGTCGGCCCTGATGTTCCCGATCCTGACCCCGTCGATCGTCATCGCGACCGCGGTGTACATCTCGTTCCTGCGCTGGCACCTCGTCGGGACGCTCGCCGGCTACGTGCTGGCCCACGCCGCGCTCGCGACGCCGTTCGTGCTCGCCACGGTCACCAGCGCCCTGGGTACCTTCGACCCCACGTACCTGCGCGCCTCGGCGTCGCTGGGCGCCTCGCCGTGGCGGTCGTTCCTCACGGTGACCCTGCCACTGATCAGTCGGGGCGTCGCCACCGGTGCCGTGCTCGCCTTCGTCACGTCGTTCGACGAGGTGGTCATCGCGCTGTTCATCCGGTCGCCGAGGTTCCAGACCCTACCGGTGCAGATGTACAACAGCGTGGTGGTGGAGATCGACCCCACGATCGCGGCGTCGTCCAGCCTCATCGTCGTGACCGTCAGCCTCATCTTCCTCGTGGCGCTCCTGGGCAGCGCACGACGGACGTCCCGTCCCGGCTCGGCGAACAACCGCCGGAGTGTCGTTAGGAGAACGCGGTGACCATCGGGATCAGCAGGAGCAGCGCGACCGGGCCCGCCGGCGAGCGGTCCGGCAAGGGGGCCCAGATTCGGCTCGAGTCCGTCACCAAGGACTTCGGCCTGGCGCACCCGGCCGTCGACAACGTCACGCTGACGATCGAGCCAGGGGAGTTCATGACTTTCCTCGGCCCGAGCGGCTCGGGCAAGACCACCACCCTCAACCTCATCGCTGGATTCGAGTCGTTGACGTCGGGCACCATCCGCCTGGACTCGCAGGACGTGAGCACGCTGCCGGCCCACAAGCGCAACCTGGGCATGGTGTTCCAGAACTACGCGCTGTTCCCGCACATGACGGTGGCCGGCAACATCGCCTATCCGCTGCGCGAGCGCAAGGTGCCCAAGGCGGAGATCGAGCGCCGGGTGGCCGAGGTGCTCGAGCTGGTCCAGCTCAAGGGGCGCGACAAGCACTACCCCTCGCAGCTGTCGGGCGGTCAACAGCAGCGCGTGGCCCTGGCCCGGGCCATTGTCTTCAACCCGCGAGCCCTGCTGCTCGACGAGCCCCTGGGTGCCCTCGACCGCAACCTGCGGGCGGCCCTGCAGCTGGAGATTCGGCGCATCCACCGGGAGGTGGGCACGACGCTCGTGTTCGTGACCCACGACCAAGAGGAGGCGATGAACCTCTCCGACCGCATCGCCCTGTTCCACGATGGACGCATCGAGCAGGTCGGCTCGCCCGAGAACCTCTACGCCGAGCCGGAGACGCTCTTCGCGGCCCGGTTCCTGGGCGACTCCACGGTCTTCGCGTTGGGCGACCAGCCGGTGACCGGGCCGGTGACGTGGGAGGACGAGCGGTGGGCGGTCGACGCCGGCACGGTCGCGCAGCGGGCGCGCTCGGGTGGACCGACCGCGCTGGTCGTCCGGCCGGAGTCCATGGGCATCGTCCGCGACCGGGCGCAGGTCCCCGGCGGCGCCAACGCGGTGCGGGCGCGCGTGCGCGACATCGAGTACATGGGCGCCTACCGGACGCTGGTGCTCGGCGTCGGGCACGCGGGCGTCAGCGGCCGGGCGCGGATTCCGGCCGCCGACAAGAACTACGCCATCGGCGACGAGGTGGTCGCCTGGTGGCACCCGGACGCCCAGCGAATCGTGGCCGCCTGACATGACGACGCAGGTTCAGCCCGTCCGGCCGAGCGCGCCGGCCGGACCTTCCTTCGGTCTGCTCCGCGCCCCCAAGCAGGTCGTCTTCGGCGAGGGTTGCTCGGCCGGGTTGGGCGACATCGTCACGAGCCTGGGCACCCGTGTGCTCGTCTGCACCGACCCGCGGATGGGCGACGACCCGGCCTGCCGGTCCCTGGTGGACGCGATGACCCGGGCGGGCGCGAGCGTACGGGTCTACACCGGCGTCGAGGCCGAGCTTCCGGTGCCGTCGATCGAGTCGAGCGTGGCCGGCCTGCGCGCCTACGACCCCGAGGTCGTCGTGGGGCTCGGCGGCGGAAGCTCCATGGATTTCGCCAAGGCGCTGGCCGTCCTGCTGGCCCATGGCGGGTCCCTGCGGGACTACTACGGCGAGCTGAAGGTGCCCGGGCCCACGGTGCCGGTGGTGGCCGTCCCGACGACCGCGGGCACCGGCTCCGAGGTCACGCCGGTGGCCGTGGTCACCGACCCCGAGCAGGTGCTCAAGGTCGGCCTCTCCAGCCCGTACCTCATCCCGACCGTCGCGGTCGTCGACCCGACCCTCTCGTACGGTTGCCCGCCCACGCTGACCGCGCACGCCGGGGCCGACGCGCTCGCGCACTGCATCGAGGCGTTCACGGCCATCCGGCGGGAGGATCCGGCCGGGCTGCCGACCCGGCGGGTCTTCGTCGGCAAGACGCTGCTGACCGACATGTACGCCCTGGCCGGCATCGAGCTCATCGCCCGCAGCCTGCGCCGGGCGGCCTCGTCCACTCCGGACGAGGCGTCGCGGCGCGACATGCAGCTGGCCGCGCTGTACGGGGGGCTCGCCTTCGGCACGGCCGGCACCGCGGGGGCCCACGCCATCCAGTACCCGATCGGTGCGCTGACCCACACCTCGCACGGCGAGGGGGTCGGGCTGCTCCTGCCGTTCCTCATGGCCTACAACGCACCGGTCCGGGCGGCCGAGCTCGCCACCATCGCCGCGCAGTTCGGCATCGGTGACCCGGCGTCTTCCGTGGAGGAGCGGGCCTGGGCGGCGGTGACCGCGGTGCGGACGCTGATGCTCGACGTGGGGATCCGGCCCACGCTGGCCGCCCTGGGCCTGCGCGAGGACCAGATCGACTGGGTGGCGTCCAGCAGCCTGCGCGTGACCCGGTTGCTGGAGAACAACCCTCGTCAGATCGACGAGACCGCCGCCCGCGCCATTACGGAGGCGGCTTTCCGGGGTGACCTGTCCAAGCTCCACAGTGGAGGAATGTTGTGAGTCTGGCGACGGAGCTGCTGGAGCGCCCGCACCTGTTCCTCAAGGGCGCCTGGGTCCCGGCCGCGAGCGGCCGCCCGCTCATCGAGGTCGACGACCCGTCCACGGGCGGTCGGCTCGGCGCGGTGGCTGATGCCGGGGTCGCCGACGCCACCCGCGCGGTCGACGCCGCCGCGGACGCCCTGCCGGCGTGGTCGGCGACGAGTCCACGGGAGCGGGCCGAGATCCTGCGGGAGTGCTTCGTCGTCCTGATGCGCAACAAGGAGACGCTGGCCGAGCTGATGGCGAGCGAGAACGGCAAGACGCTCGCCGACGCCCGGAGCGAGGTCGACTACGCGGCGGAGTTCTTCCGCTGGTTCAGTGAGGAGGCGGTCCGCATCGGGGGCGACCTGCGCCGGTCGCCGAGCGGGGCCAACCAGATCCTCGTCTGGTCCCAGCCGATCGGGGTGTCGCTGCTCATCACCCCGTGGAACTTCCCGGCCGCGATGGCGACCCGCAAGCTCGCCCCAGCGCTCGCGGCCGGCTGCACGACCGTGCTCAAGCCCTCCGAGCTGACCCCGCTGACCGCCTACTACGTGGCCGAGCTCGTGACCGAGGCGGGCGTGCCGCCGGGCGTCGTCAACGTCGTCACGTCCACCGAGAACCCGGTCATCGTGCGGGAGATGTTGCACGACCCCCGCGTACGCAAGCTCTCCTTCACCGGCTCCACCGCGGTCGGCCGGGCGCTGCTTCGGGAGGCGGCCGACCAGGTCGTCAGCTGCTCGATGGAGCTGGGCGGCAACGCGCCGTTCATCATCCTGCCCGATGCCGACATCCCGGCCGCGATCGACGGTTTGATGATCGCCAAGATGCGCAACGGCGGTCAGGCCTGCACGGCGGCCAACCGGGTGTACGTGCACGCCGACGTCCATGAGCGCGTCGTGGCGGAGCTCGCCCGGCGCATGGGCGATCTCGTCGTCGGCGACAGTCGGGTGAGCGACGCCACCTGCGGCCCGGTCATCTCGGCCGCCGCGCGGGACCGGATCCTGACTCTGATCGACGACGCGGTGCGGCGCGGGGCGCGCGTCGTCACCGGCGGGCACGCCGTGGACCGGCCGGGGTACTTCCTCGAGCCGACCGTGGTCGACGCCGTGCCCGAGGACAGCGAGCTGATCCGCACCGAGATCTTCGGCCCGGTGGCCGCGGTCGCGCCGTTCACCGACGTGGAGCAGGTCGTGGCCGCCGCCAACGACACGCCGTACGGTCTCGCCGCCTATCTCTACACCCGCGACCTGCGGGCCGGCCTGGCCATCGCGGAACGGATCGAGGCGGGCATGGTGGCGATCAACCGCGGCCTGCTCTCCGACCCGGCGGCCCCGTTCGGTGGCGTGAAGCAGAGCGGACTCGGTCGGGAGGGCGGACATCATGGCATCGAAGAGTTCCTCGAAACGAAGTACGTCGCGGTCTCGTGGTAGCGCGCGGGCGACCGGCCGGGCGCCGTCGTCGGCGCGCAACGGGGTGCGGCGGACCGCTGCCCCGACCGGCCGCCGGTGGCCCAGCTTCGCGGAACTGGAGGCCTCGTACCCACCCGGCTGCGCCTGGCAGGTGTTCGGGGAGGGTGACGAGCTGGGCACCATCAACTTCCTCACGCCCGAGGCGCGCCGGTACGCCGCCTCGCTGGTGCGCACCGGGAAGACGTTCAACCTGGACTACGCCCTGGACGCGTTCGAGCCCTTCCCGTCGGGGACCCGATCGCCGTACCGGCACTCGCTGTTCTCGAACAACCCGCTGCACTTCGACGACTGGCTCGACTCGTTCTACCTGCAGGCCACCTCGCAGATCGACGGGCTGCGTCACATCGGCTATCCGGGACTGGGGTTCTACGGCGGGCACCGGGCCGACGAGTTCGCCCCGCACACGCCCACGCTGGGCATCCAGCGCTGGGCCGACGCGGGCATCGTCGGCCGCGGCGTGCTGCTCGACGTGGAGCGCTACCTGGCCTCGGTGGGCCGCCCGATCGACCAGACCACGGCCACGTACATCACGGTCGACGACCTGGAGGCGACCGCGGCGGCGCAGGGAGTGTCCTTCATGGACGGTGACATCCTGCTGATCCGGACCGGGTGGGCCGAGTACTGCCGCCTGCACATGGACCTGCGGGCGCGGCGGGAGTTCAAGCACGACATCCGGTTCCCGGGCCTGATCCAGAGCCGGGACATGGTGGCCTGGCTGTGGGACCACCACTTCGCCCTGGTCGCCGCCGACAACCTCGGCGTGGAGGCCGCGCCCAACCTGCCGGGCAACGAGTGGGAGCTCCCGGGCCAGGAGGTGCCCACCAAAGGGGTCGACCACAACGGCAGCATCCATCGGCCGCTCATCGCGCTGCTGGGGTTCGCACTGGGCGAGATGTGGGCGCTGCACGAGCTGGCCGACGACTGCGCCGCCGACGGCGTCTACGAGTTCATGGTCACGGCCAAGCCCTTGAATCTCGTGGGTGGCGTCGGCTCCACCGCCAACGCCATGGCCATCAAGTAGGACAACGCCATGGCCGTCAGGCAGGACGACGCCGTGGCCGTCAGGCAGGACGACGCCGTGGCCGTCAGGCAGGACGACGCCGTGGCCGTCAGGCAGGACGACGCCGTGGCCGTCAGGCAGGACGACGCTATGGCCATCAAGTGGGAGCGGGGGCCGGGGAGTTATCTGGTCGCGGAGGGCGTGCCCGCCGAGCCGTCCGGCGCGGCATTCGGTCCGGTGAGCGCCGGGGCCTGATCGGTCGCGGATGTCGATTGGAGGTCGGCGAGGGCGGCCAGCACCCGCTCGAGCCCGAACTCGTACGCCCGCATCGGGTCGTGGGCAGCGTTCATCGCGGCGCCGGCGGCCGCGCCGACCCGCTGGGCCAGGGGGTAGGCGTCGCCCACGTACTCGGCGAGCCGGTCCTGCCACTGGCGCCACAGGGCGGCGGTGTCGGCGGCGGGCGGGTGGGGGAGCAGGGCGCGGGCGCTGGCCCGCACGAAGTCGAGCACGAAGGTCAGGGCGGCGTCCCGCGTCACGTCGTCGAGGCCCATCCCGTCGAAGGCGTGCAGCTCGTGGTCGTACTTGGCGATCGTCCCCGGGCCGAACACGACCCGGTCGTCGGACACCTCCAGCAGCCACGGGTGGTCCCGCAGCAGTGCCAGGTTCGCCTCGGCCAGGCGCCGGACCCTGGTCCGCCAGCCGGCCCGGCCGAAGGTGGGCCGGGTCATCGACGCGTGGACCGCGTCGACCATCAGCACCAGCAGGTCGGCCCGGCTGTTCACGTGGGTGTAGATCGCCATCGTCGACACGCCGAGGCTCGCGGCCAGGTCGCGGATGCGGACGGCGGCGAGCCCGTCGGCGTCGGCCAGCCGGATCGCCGCCTGCACCACGTCGCCGGTGGCGACCCGAGCCCGGGGGCCGCGGGAGCCGCCCCGCGGGGCGTGGGGATGGTCACGCCAGAGCAGGTCGACGAGCGGTTGGGGCATCGGTCCTCCGGGGTGTACCGTGGCGAGCCTTGTACATCGTACAAGGTTGTACGACGTACAGGGTTACTGTCCGCCCGCGAGTGCCGGAGGAGTCCCATGCACGTCACGGCCAGTGCCATCTCGCTGAACGTCCCCGACGTGGCCGCGTCGGCGGAGTTCGCGAAGAAGTACTTCGGCTTCTACGAGACCATGTCGGCCGACGGGTTCGTCGCGCTCGCCCATCCGAGCGCGACGATCCACATCGCCTTCCTCGCCGTGGGGCTGCCGACCTTCAAGCCCAAGCACATCGCCGGACCCGCGGGGCAGGGGCTGCTGCTCGCCTTCGTCGTCGACGACCTCGACGCCGAGCACGAGCGCATCGCGGCGGCCGGGGCCACGGTCGTCACGCCGCCCGAGACCGAGCCCTGGGGCGAGCGGTACTGCCAGTACGCCGATCCGAACGGCATCATCTGGCAGCTCGTCCAGTGGGTGCACGACCCGGAGCCGGGAACCGGGGCGTCAGCTGGCGAGGTCGCGGCGAGCGACCAGGGTGACGGTCGCGAGGGAGAACGCCACTAGGTAGGTGACCGTGAGGAGCGTGGCCGGCCCACCCGCCCAGACGGTGTTCACCCCGGGCGTGCCGTTGGGATCGCTGAACGGTGGGGCGCCCACGGCGGCGGCCAGCGAGCCGGCGACCGTACCCGGCAGCACCTCGGCGACCGTCTTGAGTGGACCGAGCAGGCCGGCCACGCCCCGCAACAGGTTCTCCACCACCAACGACCACACCAGGCCCAGGCCCACCGCGAGCGCCGGCGCCCGGGTCAGCGCGCCGAGGAGTGTCCCCGCGGCCGCCCACATCCCGCTGATGAGCAGAGCCGCCGCGAGCCCCTTGGCCGTGGCGAGCCCACCGGGGGCGACGATCGCGCGGTCCTCGGCCAGGGCGATCGCGGTGGACGCGGCGAGGTCGACCACGAACGTGGCCGCGACGAGGGCGGTCAACACCACCGCCAGCGCGGCGAAGGTGCCGGCGAGCGCGGTGGCCCGGCGGGGACCGGCGGTGAAGACCGACTTCCAGGTTCCCCAGCCGTAGCCGCTGCCGACGGCCAGGGCGGCGAGGATCAGCACGAGCGCGCCGCCGAACATCGGCATCCCCTCGACCACGGCTACCGGCACCTGGTCGGGCAGCAGCCGCTCGAGGGGTCCGGCGCCCGACCGGGGACCGGCGGGCTCGCTCTCGTTGCGGTAGGTCAGGTACGGAAACAGGTACGCGAAGGTCAGGTTCAGCACCATCCACGTGCCCGACAGCAGCCACAGCACGGGCCACCGGAGCAGACGGCGCAGCTCGGCCCGGACGACGCCGGGCACGACGGTGGCGACGGCACGCGTCATCGCGATCGGACTGGTCATACTGGTCAGCCTTTCTCGGCGAGTTCGGGGGTGGTGGTCGGGCCGGATTTCTCCGGCGACGCGGTGACGGCGAAGAAGACCTCCTCCAGGCTGCGGTCGACCGGGCGGACCTCGTGCACGTCCACCTGGGCGGCCACCAGCGCCCGGACCAGGTCCGGCGCGCAGGCCGGATCGGCCGCGACGCGCAGCTGGTCGTCCTGTACGGACACCTGGGCGGCGCCGAGGAGACGTCGGGCCACCGGTACGGCGGCCGACAGCGGATCCACGCGCAGGACGAGGTTCCGGCTGCCGCGCAGCTCGGCCACCGCGCCCTCCACGAGCAGGCGGCCGCCGGCGATCACCCCGACCCGGTCGCAGACCTGCTCGACCTCGCCGAGCAGGTGGCTGGAGAGCAGGACGGTCTGGCCGACGGCGGCCAGGGACCGGATCAGGTCCCGCATGTCGGCCATGCCGGCCGGGTCGAGCCCGTTGGTCGGCTCGTCGAGGATGAGCAGGTCGGGTTGGCCGAGCAGTGCGGCCGCGACGCCGAGTCGTTGCCGCATGCCCAGCGAGTACGACCGGTACCGGTCCCTGGCCCGGCTGGTCAGGTCGACCTGGTACAGGGCCGCCTCGACCGCCCGATCGTCGAGACCGCGGTAGCGGGCCAGGACCCTCAGGTTCTCCCGCCCGGACAGGTACGGGTAGAAGCCGGGCGTCTCGACCAGTGACCCGACGCGGCGCAGCACCTCCGGCGAGCCGGGCGGCCCGCCGAGCACCGTCGCCCGGCCGCTGGTCGGCCGGATCAGGCCGAGCAGCATGCGCAGGGTCGTGGTCTTGCCGGCGCCGTTCGGTCCGAGGAAGCCGTAGATCTCACCCCGACGGACCGTGAGGCTGACCCCGTCCACCGCGACCCGCTCGCCGTACCGGCGGGTCAGCGCCTGGGTGGTCACAACGTGTTCTGGCATGGGTACCAGGCTGCTGGCTCGGGTCGTCGCCGTCGTCGGCCGGCGGACGGCATGTGGCTACGCAGGATTGCGTACGGCCTGGGCTACGCAGATCTGCGTACGGGCGCTACGCCCGGTGTGGACGACACGGCTCGGTGCCACCGCATATGGTCTGGTCATGGCGAGCGCACGGGCCGGCCGGCTGTCCTGGGTCGACATTCCGCTCCCGCTCGCCCTGCTGGTGCTCGGTCTGGTCGGCACCCGTCCGGCCGCCGAGAACACCGGCATGCCCGCACCCCCGCTGGCCTATGTCCTCGTAGCGGTGGCGGCCCTCGGCCTGCTCCTGTGGCGCGTCCGTCCAGTATGGAACCTCGTGGTCACGGTCTCGGCCGCCCTGCTCTACCTTCTGCTCGGATACACCTACGGGCCGATCATGCTGACGCTGGCGGTGGCGGCGTTCGGGGCCGCGCTCTGGCTCCCGCTGCGCCGGGCGGTGGCCGCGACCGGGACCGTGGTCGTCGCCGCCATGACGGTCGAGGCCATCGCCACCGTGGCCAACGGGCGCCCGTGGAGTGACTTCGCGGTCGCGGCCGGGCTCGCGATACCGGCCTGGCTCGGCATCCCGGCCGCCGTGGGGGTGGCCATCCGGATTCGACGCGACGCGGCCGCCGAGGTCCGGGCCGCGGAGGCCCGCCGGGCCGTCTCCGAGGAGCGGCTGCGCCTGGCCCAGGAGGTGCACGACGTCGCCGGGCACGGGTTCGCGGTGATCGCCATGCAGGCCGGCGTGGCCCTGCGGCTGATCGACCGTGACCCGGCGGCCGCCGCGGCGGCCCTGGTCGCGATCCGGGACGCCAGTCGGGACGCGCTGGCCGGGCTGCGGGCCGAGGTGGAGGCGCTGCGGACGGGGCTGGCGCCCGCCGACCGGGGTGGGGAGGGGCCCCGGCGGCCCCAGTCGGGCCTGGCCGACCTGCCGGCGCTCGTGGACCGGATGCGGTCGGCCGGGCTGCCGGTCACGCTCGACGGGCCACCGTCTGGTTTGGACGTTGCCCCGGCGGTCGACCTCGCGGCCTACCGCATCGTCCAGGAGGCGCTGACCAACGTGCTGCGCCACGCCGGCCCGCGCGCGAGCGCGTGGGTCAGCCTGCGGGTCGCCGACGGCCGGCTGCACATCGAGATCCGTGACAACGGGACCGGTGGTCGCCGGGACGGTCGCGGGGCCGGCGCCGGTCACGGCCTGGCCGGCATGCGGGACCGGGCCGCGTCGGTCGGCGGGGTGCTGACGGCGACGCCGCTCGACCCGGCGGGCTTCCTCGTGACGGCGTCGCTGCCGTTGTCGGGCGAGGATGGTGTGACGTGATCCGTCTGGTGGTCGTGGAGGATCAGGCGCTGGTGCGGATGGGGCTCCGCACGCTGATCGACGCCGAGGACGACATCGAGCTCGTCGGCGAGGCCGCGGACGGCCGCAGCGGGGTGGAGCTGATCCGCCGGCTGGTGCCGGACGTGGTGCTCATGGACATTCGCATGCCGGTCATGGACGGGCTGGCCGCGCTCGCGGAGGTGACGGCCGACCCCCGCCTGCGGTCCGTCCGGGTCATCATGTTGACCACCTTCGAGCTCGACGAGTACGTGTTCACCGCGTTGCGCAACGGGGCCAGCGGCTTCGTGCTCAAGGACGCCGACCCGGAGGAGATGCTGCGGGCCGTCCGCGTGGTGGCCGCCGGCGGTTCGCTGCTCTCCCCGAGCGTGACCCGCCGCGTCATCGACCACTTCGCCGGTACCGCGGCCGCCGCGCCGTCGCCCCACCCGGCGATCGGCCAGCTGACCGATCGGGAGCGGGAGATCGTCGCCTGGGTCGCGACCGGCCGCTCCAACGAGGAGATCGCCGCCGAGCTCTTCGTCAGCCCGGCCACCGTGCGTACCCACGTCAGCCGGGCGATGCTCAAGCTGGGCGCCCGCGACCGGGCCCAGCTCGTCGTCTTCGCCGTCCAGTCCGGGCTCACCGGCGCCCCACCGCCCGGCCCGAGCTGAGCGTCCGCCGGTGCCGCCCAAGGGTTCGGTCTGTCGTCCAGGACCTGACCACGGTCGAGGCGAGCCGGCCGGGCCGGACCCGCGCCGGTTGTGCGGTGGTGCCCGTATGCGGTTGGCGGTGGTGCCTTTGTGCGGTTGTGCTCCCGTCGGCGTCCCGGCCGAGGTCAGGACCGGGGTGCGCGGACGGGCGTTGCGGCGACGAGCCGCCGGGTGATCTGGATCGGATCGGTGATCGCGGATCCGACGACCACGGACCACGCCCCGGCGTCGAAGGCCCGCCGGACGTCCTCCGGCGTCCGGTAGCGCCCTTCCCCGACCACGCGGACGCCCGCGGAGGCGAGGGCTTCGACGAGTTCGAGGTCCGGGCCGGCGGGCGCGGCCGACGCCTGGGCCCGGGTGTAGCCGGACAACGTGCTGCTCACGAGGTCCGCGCCGGCCTGCCAGGCCGCAAGCCCCTCATCCACAGTGGACACGTCCGCCATGACCGGGCAGCCGGTCTGCTCCCGGATCGCGGCCACCAACGCGGCCGGATCGCCGGGCGTCTCGGCGGTGAAGTCGACCGCGATGATGTCCGCCCCGGCCTGCTGCAGCGCGTGGGCGTACTCCAGGGCGGGCGTGATGAGGCTGCGGTGCCCGTGCCAGACCTTGTGGATGCCGATGATGGGCAGCGAGCTGTGGCGTCGGACGGCGGCGATGTCCTCGGCCCCGTTGAGCCGGAGCCCCAGCGCTCCGCCCAGCTCGGCGCAGGCCGCGAGCCGGGCGATGACGTCGGGGTCCCGCAACGGATGACCGGGCCCGGCCTGGCAGGAGACGACGAGGCCGCCGCCGATGGCCGCTACGGGCCCGGTCGATCGGTGCGGGCCCGGCTGGTGGGGGACGGTGCGGTCGTGCGGGCTGGTGGTCACTTGAAGGCTCCGGTCGAGATGCCACCGACGACGCATGGTGTACACCAATTTTGAGTCGAGCGTCAAGAGTTGCCTAGATTTGACGAGGATCCGCTACAGTGGTGTGTACCAATTGCGGTCGATCGACCCCAGGATGGGCAGAGCCCAAACGGAGGCGACCACGGTGACCACGGGGAAGTCGGAGCGGCTGCGGGCCTACCTGCTCGGGCTGGTCAACGGCGGCCTCGACCCGCACGTCAAGCTGCCGACCGAGCGGGAGCTCGCGGAGCAGTTCGGCGTCAGTCGACTCACGGTGCGGCGGGTCCTCGACCGGCTCGAGCGGGACGGGTTGGTCTACCGGGTGCAGGGGGCCGGCACGTTCGTCCATCCACCCCGGATATCCAAATCCGTGGAGCTCACCTCGTTCAGCGAGGACATGCGCGAGCGTGGCCTGCGCCCAGGGTCGAAGCTGGTCAGAGCCGAGATCGAGGCCGCCGGTCCGGTGATCGGCTACGCGCTCGGGCTGAGCCCGTCCACCGAGGTGCTGCACCTGGAACGGATCCGCACCGCCGACGACGAGCCGATGTGCCTGGAGCACTCGTACCTGCCCAACAACCTGGTTCCCGGGTTGGCGGACCTGGATCTGACGGGCTCGCTCTACGAACTGCTCGAGGCGCGGTACAACCTTCGCCTCGAGCGGGCCGAGCAGACCATCAAGGCCACGGTCGTCGATGTGGCCGCGGCCAACATGCTGGGCGTGCCCCCGTTCTCGCCGGCCTTCCTGGTCCAGCGGATCGGGTACGACAACCGGGGCCGGCCGATCGAGCGGGCCGAGTCGCTCTACCGGGGCGACCGCTACTGGTACGAGCTCACCATCTACCGCTGACGCCCTACCGCTGCGCCAGACCCTACCGCCGACGCCCAGGAGGACCGCCCCGTGCAGATCGCGCTGCTCCCGCCCGACGAGCGTCCGGTGAACATGCGACTTCCCGTCGATGTCGCGGCCATCGCGGGCGGCCGGGTGCTCGTACCACGGGCGTCGATCCGGCCCTCGATGCGCCGGCCGGGGGACACGTCCGCCCGGCGCGAGGACGCCGTTCCGGTCATCCACCCGCCCGACCCCGGCGGCGGGGGCCACGGGCTGGTCCTGCCGCGGCAGCGCCCCGTCGAGGTCGACTTCGAGGTGACGGTGGGGTGATCGACTCGGCTGCTCGTGGCTCGGTCGCTCTCGGCATCGACGTCGGCGGAACCAAGACGTGCGCGGCGGTGGTCGATCCGGCCGGCCGCGTCCTGCGCACCACGACCGTCCCGACCCCGGCGCGCGCCGGCGCGGCCGCGATCCTGCGTACCGCGGCCGATCTCGCGACCGAGCTGCTCCGGTGGGCCGACTCCCAGGGCATCGAAGTCGTCGGGTGCGGCGCCGGCGTCGCCGGCACGGTCGACGCGCGCGGTGTCATCAGCCACGCGACCGCCGCCCTGCCCGGGTGGGCCGGCACCGACGTGGCGGGTGGCCTGTCCGAGGCGCTGGACCGGACGGTTACCGTGGTCAATGACGTGCACGCCATGGCGCTTGGTGAGCACCGCTTCGGTGCGGCCGCGGATACCGGCAGCGCCCTCATCGTTGCCGTGGGCACCGGCATCGGCGGCGCGATCGTCTCCGGTGGGGCGCTGATCATCGGCCGGACCGGGACGGCGGGTGCGCTCGGCCACGTGCCCGTGCCGGCGGCCGAGCCGCGCACCTGCCCGTGTGGCCGGATCGGGCACGTGGAGGCGTACGCGTCCGGCCCGGCCATCGTGGCCGACTATGTCGCCCGCGGCGGGGTGGCCGACCGCCTCCAGCAGGTCGCCGCGGCCGCCCGCGCCGGCGACCGGCTTGCCCGCGGGGTCATCTCCGCCGCCGGCGAGGTGCTGGGGACGGTTCTCGGTGGACTGTCCAACGTGCTCGATCCCGACGTCGTGGTGATCGGGGGCGGGGTGGCCAACCTGGGCGACATGTTCTTCGATCCGCTCGAATCGGCCCTGCGCCGGCACGCGCTGGTCGGGCCGGACCGAGTACGGATCCGGCGCGCTGCGTTGGGTGACCTGGCCGCCGTGGTCGGCGCAGCGAGTCTCGCGCTCGCTCCGGCGGAGGCCGGCCGACCGGAGGCCTGACGCCGATCGCGGCACCCCCAAGGGGCGCTGGGGGTGCCGCGACCGTGTGTGTCACGACCGTGCGGTCGTGGTCCTGGTTCGGTTACTCGGCGGTGCAGTTGGGGAACGTGGCCAGCGCGCCACCACCCGACCGCGTCGCCTGGAAGCCCCACTGCGTGCTCTGGCCCGCGGCGAGGTTGCCGTTGTAGCTCATGTTCGTCGCGGTCCGGTTGGTGCCGCTGCTGGGCGAGATGACGGCGTTCCAGCTGGTGACGATCGAGCTGTTCGACGCGATCGTGAACGGGATCGACCAGCCGGAGGTCGGCCCGTACACCGTCACGTACGCCACGTACCCCTCGTTCCAGGCGTCGATGCGGTAGGTGCAGTTGCCGCCTTCCCCGCCCGACGAGGTGGTGACGTTGACGATCGATGAGTAGGAGGATGGGCCGGCCGAGTTGACCGCGCGTACCCGGTAGCGGTAGGTGGTGTTCGCGGACAGGCCGGTGTCGGTGAATGTGGTGGTGGTCGATGTGCCGACCTGGGTGAAGTTGTCGCTGGTGGCGCCGGTGGCCCGTTCGATCTCGTAGTTGGTCACGGTGCCGGACGAGGCGGCCCAGGTCAGCGTCACCGACGAGTCGGTCACGTTCGTGGCCGTCGGGGTACCCGGCGTGCCCGGCACCTGCCCGCTACCGCCGGTCGTCGTCACGTTGACGACCGCCGAGTAGGGGGAGGCGCCGACCGAGTTGACCGCGCGTACCCGGTAGCGGTAGGTGGTGTTCGCGGACAGGCCGGTGTCGGTGAATGTGGTGGTGGTCGATGTGCCGACCTGGGTGAAGTTGTCGCTGGTGGCGCCGGTGGCCCGTTCGATCTGGTAGTTGGTCACGGTGCCGGACGAGGCGGCCCAGGTCAGCGTCACCGACGAGGCGGTCACGTTCGTGGCCGTCGGGGTACCCGGCGTGCCCGGCGCCTGCGGGCCGGTGCCGCCGAGCGCGGTCATCACCGCGTTGTACGCCGGCTTCGGCTGGAAGTTCGCGTCCCACAGCAGCGCGTCACCCTCGTTGCCGCAGCATTCGTTGGGCAGCCACGAGCTGCCGTCGTCGATGCCCCACAGCGTGATGCCCTCGCAGGCCGGGACCGCCAGGCAGGCGTTGACCACGGTCGTGTAGTTCTGCGCCTGCTGCTGGAACTCGTTCTGGTCGGACGGCAGTGGGATGCGAATGTCCAGCTCGGTGATGCGCACCTTCAGGCCCAGCGCGGCGAACCGCTCCAGGTTCTGCTGGAGGGTCGAGGGAATCTGGTTGAGCTGCAGGTGGCCCTGGAACCCGACGCAGGTGATCGGCACGCCTTGGTTCAGCAGGTCCTGGACCAGGTTGTACATGGCGTTCGACTTCGTGTTGATGCCGTCGATGCCGTAGTCGTTGATGCACAGGTCGGCATCGGGGTCGGCCTGGCGGGCGAACCGGAAGGCATCCGCGATGTAGCTGGGACCCAGCCTGTTGAGCCAGAACGACTGGCGTAGCTGGCCGGTGCCGTCGGCGATCGGCTCATTGACGACGTCCCACGAGACGACCGTCGGGTTGTTGGCGTAGCGGCCGACGAGGGCTTGAATGTGCTCCTGCATCTCTGCCCGCAGCGCCGTCGCCGACAGGTTCTGCACGTACCCGGGCGTCTGGTTGTGCCAGACCAGCGTGTGGCCGTGCACCTTCATGCCGTTGGCCTGGGCGAACGCCACGATGCCGTCGGCGGGGCCGAAGTTGTACTGGTCGTCGTTGGGCTCGATGGTCTCCCACTTCATCACGTTCTCGGGCGTGACCTGGTTGAACTCGGTCATCGCGATGTTGCGGTAGGTCGGATTGCTGCCCGAGGTGCAGGACGCCTGGTTGTTGCACAGCAGTTGGGCGTTGGCGGCGAAACCGATGAAGCGGCCCTGCTGTATCGCCGTCGCGTCACGGAGCGCGGCCTGGGCGGGCATGGATACCGCGACCGCGCCCATCGCCCCGGCGGCGACGGCGGCGAGCCACAGCGCGACGCTTCGGGGACGGGGGCGCCAGCGAGGTGGCCTGTCGGGGGCTTTCTGGGCTGTTTCCAGCATGCTCTCCTCCTGGGACGGGACCGCGTGAGCGGCCGGTCGGTGCGGCCCTGGGAGCGCTCCCACGGGCGGGACAGCGCACCGGGGTAGTGCCGTTTGTGCGATGGGGCACTCGTTGACGGACAGGGGAAACGTACTGGCCTACGCCGATGTGTGCGTAGCCCAGCACGGCGCCCGCGTCGAGCGGGGGTTATCGACGCAGGTAAGCGCGCCTAGATCGATAGCGTTACCGGCGTGATCGATAACGTTACCGAAGGCCCGTGGTCTGAGTGTGGAGAACGGTCGTCGAGCTCGTCAAGCCCTGGGCCGGGTCGCCCGGCGGCGGGGGAAGCCCGGGTGTCGATCGGATGATCGTGAGATGAGGGGTTGGGGAGTCACCGCGACGGGTCGTCGCCCGCTGGCCAGTCAGGCGGGCGCCCGTGGCCGGGCACGCCGGCCACGGGGAACCCGTTACCGGGCGAACAGCCCCACGATGGTGCCGCTGGCCAGCTCCCGTTGCTCGGCGGCCCGGCGCGCCTCCTCGGCGGTCGGCCGGGGACCCAGGTCCAGCGGTTCGGAGACGGCGTAGAGGTGGAAGAAGAACCGGTGGGGCTCGTCCCCCTTCGGTGGCTGCGGACCGCCCCAGCCGATGGTGCCGAACCCGTTGGGCCACTCCTGGCCGCCCTCCGGGACCTGGTCCTCGCCCACGCCCGTGGCGCGCGGGTCGATTCCGGTGACGAGCCAGTGCAGGAACGGTTCCGGCCTCCCTTCCGCGTCCTCGCACAGCAGGACCAGCTCCTCCGTGCCCTCCGGCGCGGCCGACCACTGCAGCGGCGGGGAGACGTTGTCGGCGGAACGTGAGAACCTTTCAGGCATCAGGTCGTGATCGTTGAACGCAGGGCTGCGTAGTTCGATACCAGCCATGGCGACCGACATACCCGCCGGCGCGGCGACCAAACCCACAGCCCCGTTGGCGCCGGGCTCGGTCTCGATCGTTGGCGGGAGGGCTCCGACCGAGCCCGCCTCGGATCGGGGGCGAGCGGCCCGCCCGACCCTGGGGAGGTTGGCGACTGCGATCGGGAGGTTCACCTGTTTGTCCCCGATCGGTGATCCTGGTCGTCAGGCCACCGGGGCGACCGTATCGCTCAGTTGCTCCAAAGTGGACAGAGTCGGCAGGTGCGCCAGCAAATGCCGCACGCTGCGCTCGTAGAACTGCCGGTCATCGGGGTCGGTCACCGTGAGGGCGAGGTCGACCTGGCCGTGGACGTAGTTGGCCAGGCTGGTCACCGCGCCGCGGAACGCGGCGAGATCCACTGTCGGCGTTACCGACGCGGTCCGCGCGTAGCCCTCCACCAGGCCGCGGGCGGCGGGAACGTTGACCCGACCATCCGGGTCGATGGCCCAATGCATCAGTGCGTCCGCGAGCTCCCAGGCCGGGGGCAGGCCGCCCGCGTACTCCCACCCGGTGACGATGAGCCGGCCGCCCGCGCCCCGACGCACCTGGGCCGGGCCGAGCGCGGTGTGCGTCAGCACCGGCGCCGGGTCCGGGTCGTCCGCCCCGACCCGCGCCAGCTCGGCCAGCGGGCCGGTCGCCGCGGCCAGGTCGGCCGCCCAGGATGCCCCCGCCCGACGGGCCTGCTCGGCCAGCTCCGGCCACGATTCGGGGAACAGCCGGCGGTGGTACCAGGGACTGATCCGGTCGGCCGGCCGGGCGAGCCCGTGGAGCGTGGCCAGGATCGCCCCGATCGATTCGGTCGTCTCCGCGCTCGCCGGCGCCGTCAGCGGCGGCCCGGAGTGTCGCCACTCGTTGACCCGCCACCGCTGCTCGCCGATCTCCTCCACGATCGCGCCGGCGCGGCTGCGCACCGGCGCCGGCAGCTCGATCCCGGCCCGGGCGGCGGCCGCCTGCAGGTCGACCTCGGTCTCGACATCGACGATGGGCCACCAGTTCTCCAGGCTGCGCACCCACCACCGGCCCTTCGTGGTCCGCAGCGACCACGGGCGTCCGACCTCGTCGGACCGGGCGACCGAGCGCATCGGCTCGGTGACCTCGCCCAGGTCGAACCGGTCGGCGATCGCCTGGGCGAGGGCGGGGTCGGCGACGTCGGCCCGGCCCTGGCGACGGTCGACCTCGGCCTTGAGGTCGGTCCAGGACTTGAACCCGTACTGCTCGGCGAGCGACGCCTGCGCGTCGGCCAGCGTCGCGGTGGGGTTCGAGCCGCGCAGACCGGCCAGCAGGTCCTTGGCCTGGTGGCGCAGGTGGTCGAGATTGGGTCGGTCGGGAAGCGTTCTCACGGGGACCTCGTTCCTCACCCGGACTCGCGCGGGCGTGGTTGTGTGGGCTGGCGTCCCTCGCCCAGGGTGGGGGAGGGGGGATGGCTTCCAGCCTTCCGGCGAGTCTCGGCGCGTTCCCCGCACGCGCTGGCCCGAGCCTAGCCGACGCGCCCGGGACAGGCCAAGGCTGAGCCGCCGGGCGGGGCGGCGGGCGGCGACCGCGCCGACCACCCGGGCCGGCTGCATGTTCCGCGCGACGTCCCTCGGTAGGGTGAGTCGGCGGCGGAAACGAACGCTCGACGACCGTACGAGAGGGGAACCGGTGTCCCGGACCCGGCAGTGGATTCCGGTGATCGCGGTGGTCGCCCTGCTGGGCGCCGCCATGGTCGCCGCGCTCCATCCTCCGCCGTCCTTCGAAACCACCGATCCCACGCCACGGGTGACCCGCGACTGGGGCCCGCCCCCGCGGGAGGAGGTCGCGCCGCTGGACCCGGCGCCCACCCTGGAACCGCCCGGGGCGGCCGGATCCGGCCTTCCGCCCTGGTTCCGGACCATGCTCAACGTGCTCTGCGCGGTCGTCGTGATCGCCTTCGTGGGCGCGCTGGTCTGGCTGGCGCTGCGGGACCGGCTGATGGTCCGGGCGAGGGTGGACCCGGTGGCCGACCCCGAGCAGGTGCGCCGCCGCGTGCGCGAGCAGGTGCAGGCGGCGGTCGACGAGGGACTTTCCGATCTCGATGTGTCCGACGCCGATCCCCGTCGCGCCGTGATCGCCTGCTGGGCGCGCCTGGAGGCGGCCGCGGCCGCGGCCGGGACGCAACGGCGGCCGGGGGACACCTCGACGGACCTGGTCGAGCGGTTGCTGGTCGATCACGACGTCACCGCCTCCGTGCTCGCCGAGTTCGCCGCGGTGTACCGGCAAGCCCGGTTCGCCCCCTCCGCCGTCGACCCCCGGATGCGGGAGCAGGCCCGGGCGGCCCTGCGGCAGGTGCGCGACGAGCTCATGCGCCCCCTGGACCGGCGGAGCCTGTCATGACGCGGCCACGACGAACGCAGGCCGGAAACTACGCGCGCCTGGACGACCTGCTGAGCGCCGGCGTGCCGCTGCCGCCGGCCCGGCTGGTCCGGCAAGAGCAGCCGTGGGTGCTCGGCAGCGCCCTGACGGCGTTCCTGACATCAGCGATCGTCTACATGTTGTTCAGCGCCGTGGGGGTTCCGCCGCCGTACCCGCTCATCCTGGCCGCCTGCTGCGGGGCCGTGCTGGTCCGGCAGGCGGCGCGGATGGTCGGCGAGCCCGACTGGCTGCGGGTCGGTGACCTGGTCCGGCCGCCGCACGTGACGCGGCCGGGCGAGCCGACGGCGGTCTCGGCCGGGGATGACGGGATGGCCGTTGCGGTCCGGCGGTGGAGTCGGTTGTTGGAGTCAGGGGACAGCAAGGTGGTGGTCGACTCCGGCCGGTTCGCCCGTACGGTCAGCGCGCACATCGGCGAGCTGGTCGACGAGCGGCTGCGCCAGCGGTACGGCATCACCCGCGCCTCGGACCCGGACCGGGCGCGCGCCATCGTCGGAGAGAACCTGTGGAGTCTGCTGCGTGCTCACCGCCGGTCGGTCAGCTACCGCGACATCCAGGCGGCGACGGTGGACCTCGAGCGCCTGTGGATTGATGATCGGATCGATGGGAAGGCATGACGAAGTGACGGTGTCGCGGCAGGCCACGCTCTCGGTGGCGGATGTCGGGCGGCTGGCCGCGCAGGTGCTGGACGCGGTGGGCACGGTCGTCGTGGGCAAGCGCGACACGCTGGAGCTGGTGCTCGCGGGCGTGCTCGCCGGCGGGCACGTCCTGCTCGAGGACCTGCCCGGCCTCGGCAAGACGCTGACGGCCCGCAGCCTCGCCCAGGCGCTGGGACTCGGCTTCCGTCGCCTGCAGTTCACCCCCGACCTGCTGCCCGCCGACGTGACCGGGTCGTTCCTCTACGACCAGCGAACCCACGACTTCACGTTCCGGGCCGGGCCGATCTTCACCAACCTCCTGCTCGCCGACGAGATCAACCGGACCCCGCCCAAGACGCAGGCGGCCCTGCTCGAGGCGATGCAGGAGAAGCAGGTCACGGTCGAGGGGACGACGTACGTTCTGCAGCAGCCGTTCCACGTGCTGGCCACGGCCAACCCCATCGAGCACGAGGGGACCTATCCGCTGCCGGAGGCCCAGCTGGACCGGTTCCTCATCCGCGTCAGCTTCGGCTACCCCACCCGGGACGAGGAGTGGGGCGTGCTCTCCCGCCGCATCGCCCGACGGCAGGAGGAGACCCGGCTCGAGCCGGTCGTCGACGCGGCGACGCTCATCGCCATGCAGCGCGCGATCGAGGAGGTGACGGTGGAGGACTCGGTCGGCCGTTACATGGTCGACCTGGCCGTGGCCACGCGCGAGCACCCGTCGGTCCTCGTCGGGGCGTCGCCGCGCGGTTCGCTCGCGCTGCTGCTGATGTCCCGCGCGGTCGCGGCCATGGACGGCCGCGACTACGTCGTCCCCGAGGACGTCAAGCGCGTGGCGGTCGCCGCCCTCGCCCACCGCATCACCCTGCGCCCCGAGATGTGGCTGCGCCGCGTCGACTCGACGCAGGTGGTCGCGAACGTCCTGGCCAGCGTGCCGGCCCCGGTCACGGTGGCCCTGCCCACGCACACGGCCACATGACCTCACCATCCACTGTGGAGCCCGAGGAGACCCCGTGGGTGTCGACGCGGGCGTTGGGGCGGGCGGTGCTGTTCTGTGGCCTGGCCGCCTTCACCGGGGTCCTGCTCGGGCGGGTGGACCTCGTGGTGCTCGCCGCGCCCTTCGCCATCGGGGTCGCCTGGGGCCTGCGGCGACGACCGACCCGGCCTCCGGTCGTGGCGGCCGAGATCGCCGAGGAGGACGCGGCCGAGGGCGGGACGGTCGAGCTGGCCCTGGAAATGTCCAATGAGGACAAGGTGCCGCTCGATCTCGTGGTCGGCCGGCTCACCACCTCGGCCTGGCTGGAGGTGGCCGATGGTGGCCGTCCGTACGCCAGCGACGTGGGGGCGGCGGAGACCGGCGACCGCGCCGACGGGCGCGGGCTGCGCCCATCCGGCTCGGTGCGGCGGGTGGACCTGCGGGCGACGGCGCTGCGCTGGGGATACCAGCAGGTTGGTCCGGCCGTCGCGTACGGCGTCGCCGGCGACGGCCTGCTGGTCAGTGCCACGGTCGTGGCCCCGGCCCTGACGCTGCGCGTGTACCCGGCGGTTCCCCCGTTCCGGGCCGACCAGGCGATGCCCCGGTCGGCCGCGCTCGTCGGGGTGCACCGGTCACGCCGGCCCGGGGAGGACGGCGAGCTGTCCGGCGTGCGTCGGTACGCTCCCGGCGACCGGCTGCGTCGTATCGACTGGCGGGTGACGCTGCGCACCCGGGACGTGCACGTCGCGGCGTTCCTGTCCGACCGGGACGCCGAGGTCGTCGTGCTGCTGGACGTGCTGCACGAGGTCGGGACCTCCGGTGGAATCCGGGGGGAAGCGTCCGTTGTGGACACCACGGTGCGGGCCGCGGCGGCGATCTGCGACCACTACCTCCGGCAGGGCGACCGGGTCGGGCTGATCGAGTACTCGGACCCGCCCCGCTACCTGCGCCCGGCGTCCGGACGTCGCCAGCTGATGACCGCCCTGGACTGGCTGCTTGACACCCAGGCCGGCGGAGGCAGGGGCCCGGCGTTCGGGCTCGACCCGTCCGTCATCCCCAACGCCGCCCTCGTGGTCGTCCTCACGCCGCTGCTCGGCCCGCGGAGCGCGGAGATGATCGCCACGCTGGCCCGGGCCGGCCGCGCGGTCGTGGCGGTCGACACGCTGGGGAGCCTCGGTCAGCGACGGCTGCCGGGCTCCCGCTGGACGCCGGTGGCTCAGCGACTGTGGTGGTTCGAGCGACAGAACCTCATCGGGCTGCTGCACGAGGCCGGGGTCCCGGTGACCCCGTGGATCGGCCCGGGCTCGCTGGACCAGGTACTGAACGACATGGCCCGGATGGCCGCGGCTGGCCGGATCGGTGCGCGATGAGGGTGTTCCTCGCCGACCTTCACTACGCCGGGCTCGGGCTGCTCAGCCGGATCCGGGCGACCGTCGCCACGCTGCGCCGGACGACCGCGGCCGTGCTCCTGCTGCGCGTGCTCGTCTTCGGCGCCCTGCTGGTGGCGTTCATGCTGAGCGTCCCGCGGGCGATCGTGTGGCTGCCGGTGTTCCCGGCCGTGGGCGTCGGCCTGGCCCTGCCCGCCGCGCTGTACCCGCGCACCCGGGCGGTCGGCTTTGCGCTCGTGACCATCGCCGCCGGGTGGCTGGCCACGACGACATTCGTCGATACAAACTTCGCCCCGGCCCGGGTGCTGGGGCTGGCCGCGGCGCTCTACGTCGCCCACGCGGCGGCGGCGTTCGCGGCGGTGCTGCCCAACGACACCGCCGTGAGCCCCGGGGCACTGCTGCGCTGGGCGCTGCGCACGTCGCTCGTCGTCGCGACCAGCGTCGGGCTGGGTGCCCTGGGGTTGGTGGCCGCCGCCTGGCTGCCGCAGGCCCAGGGCATCGTCGCCCCGCTGCTGGGCAGCGCGGTCGCCGCCGGCATCGTGGCCGTGATCGTCTGGCTGGCCCGGCGGCCCGGTCGCGTGCCCTGACCGTAGCCTCTCGACGGTGACGCGTCGGGTGTCCGGCGGCCGGTCTGTCGGCGACCGGTCCAGCGGCGACCGGTCCGGGGTGATCGTTCCCGGCTGACCGTTCCGGAGTGGCCGTTTCCGAAGTGACCGGCTCGGCGGCGACCGGTTCGGGCGGGTCCGGGGGTGACCCTTCCGACCCTGGCCGTTGCGGTCTGTCCGGCGGTGGCCTGCGCGCGGGCGGGGCGTGGCCGCGATGCGGCGAACGTCGGCGATTTCCGGCCCCGCCGGGCCGGTGGTGGTGTTGGCTGTTCCTGACAGCGGTCGGTCGGGTGGGGCGCGCTGGGCCGGGCCGGGGAACCATGACGGCCGTTCGCGGGAGAGGACGTCGTGCCGGCCTGACCGACGCGACGAGCCGACCAGCGGCTTGAGGAGGGGAGTCCAGCCATGGCGCTCGTGCAGCACACGATGGCGGCGCCGCGGGAGGCCGTCTTCGCCGTCCTCTCCAACGGATGGTCCTACAGCGACTGGGTCGTCGGGGCGACCCACGTACGGGCCGTCGACGAGCAGTGGCCGCAGCCCGGCGCGGTCATCCACCACGAGACCGGGCCGTGGCCGGTGTCGCTGCACGACCGTACCGTCTCGCTGCGGTGCGAGCCGCCGTCCCTGCTCGTCGTCAGCCCGCACCTGTGGCCCCTGGGCGAGGCCGTGGTGAGCATCGCTCTCGAGGAGGCCGGCCCGGACCGGACCGTGGTCGCCCTCGAGGAGGAGTTCCACCGCGGTCCGTGGCGGTGGCTGCGTTCCAAGCTGAACGACCTGGCCCTGCACTACCGCAACCGCGAGTCGCTGCGGCGGCTGGAGGACCTGGCGATGCGCCGTACCGAGCCGGCGGACGGGCGCACCATGCGATCCGCCGTGGCCGAGATGAACCGCGGGTAGCGGATGGCGGCTCTCGCCCGACCGCGGGCGCGGGCACCGGTGAATGCCTGGCTCGGGCACCGCGCCGCAGTCGGGAACGGATGTGCACCCGACGCGGGCATCGGTACCGGCTGGTTGACCGACATGCTCCCATCGGTCTGGGACCCGTCGACCGAGGGCGGATCGTCACTGTTACCGATTCCTGTAGAGACGCCGCTGCAAGCCCTGTACCGCGGCCCGATAGAGGGGGCCGCTGGCTCGCCGGTCGCGGGCCAGCGCGGCCTTGGCCGCGTTCGCTCCGGGTCCACCGTGGACGCCGCCGCCCGGGTGCGCGCTGGCGCTGGCGAGGTAGAGGCGGTCGACGGGCGTGTCGGCCCGGCCGAGGCCAGGGATCGGGCGGAAGAAGACCTGCTGGTGCACCGCGTTCGTCCCGCCGGCCAGCGCGCCGCCGACGAGGTTGGGGTTCTCCTCCTCCAGCACGGCCGGACCGGCGACGCGCCGGGCGAGCACCAGGGAGGAGAACCCGGGGGCGGCGTTCTCGAGGGCGCGCTCCATCCGGGCCACGACACCCGCGATCTCCTCGGGCGCCCACGCTGGCCGGTGGGGTAGGTGGGTGTACGCCCAGAACGACTCGGTGCCGGCCGGCGACCGGGTGGGGTCGGCCGTGGTCATCTGGCCACAGATGAGCAGCGGCTCGTCGGGGATGCGCCCGGAGCTCAGCGCGGCCGCGTAGCGCGTCATGCCGTCGACATCCAGTCCCATGTGGATGGTCGCGGACCCGGCCGCCTCCGGCGCGCGCCAGGGGATCGGGCCGGACAGCGCCCAGTCCACCTTCAGGGTCGCGAGGTCGTACTCGAACGCCGCGAGGTCGTCGAGGAGGCGCGCCGGCACGACCGCGGGGGAGAGCAGCTCGCGGTAGAGCGTCGGCGCCGGCACATCGGCGAGGACGGCCCGGCGGGCGAGCCACGTGCGGCCGTCGGCCGTGCGCACCCCGCGGGCGGCGCCGGCCCGGACGGCGATCTGCACCACCGGGGCGCGGCACACCACCTCGCCGCCGCGCCGCCGCAGCCGGGTGACCAGGGCCCGGGTGAGGGACCCGGCGCCGCCCTCGGGCACCGGGAAGCCGTACCGCTGGGCCAGCATGGCCATGAGCAGCCCGAAGCCGCCGCTCGCCGTCGACGTCGGTGGCACGTCGGTGTGCAGCGCCAGTCCGGCCACGAGCAGGCGCGCGCCCTGCCCGGTGAACAGCTGCCGGCCCAGGGTCGCGGCCGGCAGCAGCATCCGCCGGGCCAGGCGCAGGGCGTCGCCGATCCCGGTGCCCCGGACCAGACGCACCGCCGGGCGCAGGGGCGGGAACGGGGTGAACAGGACCCGCAGGAAGTCGGGCTCCACCCGGCTCCACTCCGCCACGACGCGCCGCCAGCGCCGGCCGTCGCCCTCGGCGAAGCGCTCCAGCGACGCCTCGGTGACGGCCGGGTCGGTCGCGAGCGTGACCGCCGCGTTGTCCGGCGTGATGTGGGTGAGCACCGTCGGCGACCGGAGCCACCGCAGGCCGAAGTCCTCCAACCCCAGGGCGGCGATCGGCGACGGGCAGGCCGAGAGGGGAAAGAAGGAGCTACACAGATCGTTGCGGAAGCCCGGGGCGGTGACCTCGGCGGTGCGGACCGACCCGCCGGGCTCGTCCTGGCCCTCGAGGACGACGACGCTCCAGCCGGCGTCGGCGAGCAGGTTGGCGGCCACCAGGCCGTTGGGCCCGGCTCCGATGACGATCGCGTCGACTCCGCTCACCGGCCGACGCCGCTCCCGGACCGCGGCGCGACGGAGAAGCGGATGCGGAAATGGTCGAGCGACACCGGGAGGGCGGTCGGGTCCAGCCTCGGCTGGAGCAGCCGGACGTCGTGCTCGGCCAGGAGCATGGCCAGCACGGTGGCCCCGGTGAACGTGACCAGGTCGCGGCCGGGGCAGCTGACCGGTCCGGCCGAGAACGGCACGATGCCGGGATCGGCATCGAAGGTTCCATCGATCCACGAGTCGAGATCGAGGTGGTTGGCCGCGCGTACGGCGGTGGGGTCCCGGTGGAAGAACGAACTGACGATGACCACCGCCGTCCCGGCCGGCAGGCGCGCCCCGCGCCACTCCACGTCGCCGGTGGTGTCCCGCAGGATGACCAGGGTGGTCGGCCACAGGCGTACGGCCTCGAGAATGCAGGCGGAGAGGTAGGGCCGCTGCGCGACCCCGGGCTGGCACTCGTCCTCCACAAGGGACCGGGCCGAGGCGTCGGCGGACAGCGCGGCCAGCGCTCGGAACGTCGAGGCGCCGACGGCGTCGAAGGCGAACAGCCAGTGGGGCACCTGACCGTACGGGTCGACGCCGGGCCGGGCCGCGGTGGCCGCCACGATCGACGCCAGGCTGCCGGGCTCGGCCGCCCGCAGGTAGTCGTCCAGGCGCTCCTGGAAGGCGCGCCGCCGATGTGCCGACGGCGGCAGCAGGTACGCCCAGTTCGCGCGCCGCCGCAGGCGGTCCAGCTGCCGGCTGAGCTCCACGTCGTCCCGAGCCCGGTCGCCGAGCACGATCCGGCGGGCGATGCGCGCGTGCGTCGCCGCGAACCGCGTCCAGTCCAGGGTCGCCGGGCCCCCCGAGAGCATCCGCGTCACCTCGTCCTCGACGATGCCCGTGATCGAGCCGGCCAGGCGGTGCATGGCCTGCCCGAGGTCGAGGACCCGGGCGTTGAACACCCGGCGGTGGTGCCGCAGATCGCCGGTCGAGACCAGCACGCCGTCCGGCTGGAACTGGCGCAGGGCCGCCCGCTTCTCGCGGCTCGCGGGGGCGAACGGCTCCGGGGAGTCGGTGAGCACGTCGCCGACGTCGTCGCGGGACAGCACCAGGGCGGCCCGGCGGCCGGGCAGGCGGAACAGCAGCGGCCCGTCACCGTACCGCCGGCGGAGGTCGGCCAGCACCTCGAGGATGCCCTGGTCCCACCCGAGCCGTTCCGCGAGCGCGGTCATCAGGCGACGACGGATGACCGGCCCCTCGGCGAACATCGGGAGCAGCACCCGCAGCCCCACGCGAATGCTGTCCACTGTGGATGCTCTGGCGGCCGCCGACCGGCGTGCGGTGATGGTTGCCATGTCAGGTCTCCACGACGGCTCCCCGGCCGGATCGTCAGGTCACCGTGGCGGGCTCGGCGTGCAGGCGCGCGATCAGGTCGGTCGTCGAGTATCCGGGCACGTGGCTCAGGATCGCCACGCGTCCACCGAGGGACTCGACCAGAGACCACTCGGGCAGCGTCTGCCGGGTGTAGTCACCGCCCTTGGCGTACACGTCCGGTCGCACGATCGAGATGAGCTTGTGCGGCGTCAACTCGTCGAAGACGACGACTCGATCCACACAGGACATTGACGCCAGCACGGCCGCCCGGGCCCAGACCGGGTTGATCGGGCGGCCCGGCCCCTTGAGCTGCCGGACGGACTCGTCGGAGTTGAGCCCGACCACCAGAGTGTCGCCCAGGGAGCGAGCCTCCTGCAGGTAACTGACGTGACCCACGTGCAGGATGTCGAAACACCCGCCGGCCAGCACGATGCGGTGACCGCGGGAGCGTTCCCGGTCCAGCCAGCCGACCAGATCGCTGGCGAACGTCATCTGTCGATCTCCTCGTCCCCCGGCGCCCGCCCTCGGGCGCTGTCCCCCGCTTGCGCGGCCCTTCGCCACCATCTTGCCCGTTGTGCCGCCGGGCCCCCGCCGATCCAGGTAGGAACAGATCAAAGGGAGGACTCCGCCCGTCCTCGTCGGCGAGGACGCAACGCGCTTGGAGCGGACATGACGCAGAGACGGCTCGGACGCTCGGCTCCCGGACCCGCCGACGTTACGGTCGGCGACAGTCGAGGCACGGGGGCCGGACGTGACGCAACGGCCTCCCGGGCCGCCCAGCCGCCGACCGGAGCCGGAAACCGCGCCACGGGTGGGGCCGCCGCAGAGAGCTCACCCCGCCCGGCCCGGGGCCGCCGCAACCAGGGCGCCACCCGGGCCCAGGGCGCCAGCCGAGCCCAGGGTGGTCGATCGGTCGGGTGGGACGACAGTGGCTGGCCGGTGCTGGACTCCCTGCTGGCGGAGCTGGGCCAGATGTCGCGCGATGATCCGGCCCGGCCGCGGCTGCGGGAGTACATCATCTGCCGCTGCGCTCCGGCCGCTCGGCGGGAAGCCATGCGTTACCGCAATACTGGCGAACCCATCGATGACCTGGTGCAGGTGGCGACGCTCGGCCTGATCCTCGCCGTCGACCGGTACGACGCCAGCCGCGGCATTCCGTTTCGACACTTCGCGGTGCCCACGATCCTCGGCGAGCTCAAGCGTCACTTCCGCGACAAGGGGTGGGCGGTCAAGGTCAGCCGACGGATGCAGGAGCTTTACCAGGAGGTCCGGGCGGCCGAGCCGGTGCTGGCCCAGCGGCTGCAGCGGCTGCCGACCACCGCCGACCTCGCCGCGCACCTGAACATCTCGGAGGAGGAGGTACGCCGGGCGCGGGAGGGCGAGGCCGTGCACTCGGCCCGCTCGCTGAACTGGCCCGGCTACGGCGACGACGACGTCGCCGAGGTCGGCGAGGTGATCGGCAGCCCGGACAAGGACATCGAGGCGATCGCGGACCGGGACGCGCTGCAGCGGGCGTGGCCGAAGCTGCCGGAGCGGCTGCGGACCATGCTGACGCTGCGGTTCGTCGAGGAGATGTCGCAGAGCCAGATCGGCGACAAGCTGGGCATCTCGCAGATGCACGTATCCCGCCAGCTCGCCCGCAGCCTCGCCCTGCTGCGCCGCCTGATGAGCGCCTGACCGCGACAGTCCAGAGTGGACGACAGGGTGGTCAGTTCGACACGGTGACGGCCGGGCTGACGGCCGCTGGGGCGACGGCCGCTGGGGCGACGGCGGCCGGGCTGACGGTGGTCGGGGTGACGGTGACCGGGGCCCGGGCCGGCAGGCCCAGGGCCGCGCGCAGGGTGAGCGTCACCTCGGACGAGCGGACCTTCACTCCGCGCCGGCTGGCCAGGGCCAGGCCGCCGGCGACGCAGGCGAGGGCGGTCACCGACCCCGCCACCCCGAGCGTGAGGCGGGGCCCGATCAGCTCGCAGAGGTAGCCGAGCAGCGGGGCGCCGAGTGCCCCGGAGGCGCCGCTCACGGCCGCGGCGAGGCCGAGCACCCGGCCGCGCATGGCCCCGGGCGAGTCGAGCTGCACCCGGGTGGTCACCGTGGTGTCGATCATCACCGCGCCGGCCGCGATCGGCACGATGACCGCCGCCATGGTCGCGACGCTCGGCGCGAGCCCGGCCGTCACCTGCAGCAGGCTGGTCACCACGCCGAGCCCCACGAGGGTGCGCAGGCCCAGCTCGGCCCGGCTCGCCGCGAGCAGGCCGCCGAGCACGGTGCCGACGGCGAACGCCGTGGAGAGCACGCCGTACCCGCTGGCGCCCGCCTCCAGCGGGCCGGCGCTCATCGCCCCCATGGTCACCTGGTAGTTGCGCCCCAGGCTGCCCAGCACCAGCGCCAGGCCCAGCGTCAGCAGCAGGACCGGCTGGGACGCGGCGTAGCGCAGGCCGGCCCGCACGCCCGGGCGGACCCGCTGGGCCCCGTCGGTCAGGGCGTGCAGGCGATCGGTCCTGATGAGCATGAGCGCCGCGATGACGCCGAGGAAGCTGACCGCGTTCGCGGTGAAGGCGGGTCCCGGCCCGGCGACGGCGACGAGCACGCCGGCGCTGGCCATCCCGAGGATCCGGCCGGCGGAGCTGATGACCGAGCCGAGCGCCACCGCGTTCGGCAGCGTGGCGGCGTCCACCATCGTCGATGAGAACCGGCCCAGGACTGGGCCCTCGACGGCCGAGACGAGGCCACCGGCGGCGGCGATCGCGTAGACGAGGCCGACGTGCGTCCCGTCCGACCAGGCGATCGCGGCCAGCGCCACGGCGAACAGGGCGTGGATGAGCTGGGTGGCGACGAGCAACGGCCGGGCCGGCAGCCGGTCGGCCAGGCCGCCCCCGATGAGCGACAGCAGCAGGGCGGGCAGGGCCTGGAAGAGGACGGCCAGTCCCATGCTCGTCGCCGAGCCGGTGGCCTGCAGGACGTACCAGCTCACCGCGAAGGTCTGCATCCAGCTGCCCGTCACGGAGACGAGGTCCGCCCCGGCCCACAGCCGGTAGTTGGGAAATCTCAGTGCGGCGAAGGTCGTCCGCAACCGCTGGCTCGCTCGGCGAGCCGGCGTCACAGTCACAATCTGCCCCCGGAGGACACGGTGAGTCGGGCCAGGCGTCGGCGACGACCCAGCCTGAATCACTGGACGGGCGGGGCCAAGCGATCGTGAGGATACTCACTGCGTCCGATGTGGACGGACAAACGGGGTGCCGGCGGCCAACGGGCCCCGATGCGGGCAGCGCGGGGCCGGATCTGTCGGCCATGCGTCAGGAAAGGCGGCCCTTTCAGGGCACGGGGATGGCCAGCAGCTCCTCGGCGGCGGCGAGGACGTCGGCGGTGCCGATCCGGCGGGGGTCGGCGGCGCGGCTGGGGCCGGGCGACCAGAGCACCCGGTGCCGGCCGTTCGCCGGCGGACCCCAGCGGGAGGGCGGTTGCGGTCCGAAGATCACCACCGACGGGGTCCGGCACGCGGTGGCGAGGTGGGCCACGCCGGTGTCGCCGCAGATCACCAGCGGGCTGCTGGCCACGAGGTCGGTCAGGGCATCGAGGTCCATCGAGCCCGCGACGGCCGTGGCCGGCAGCCCGGCCGCGGCGGCGACCCGGGTCGCGAGGTCCAGCTCGGCCGGCCCCGCGGTCACCCGCACGGGGTAGCCCCGCTCGGCGAGGACGCGGGCCACCGCGGCGAACCGGTCGACCGGCCACCGGCGCTCGGGCGTCGAGGCGCCGGGGTGCACGAGGACGGGGCCCCGGCGCGGGTGGGTACCGACCGGGCCGGCGTCCAGGTAGAGATCGTCCCGGTCCGCGGCGCACCCGTACCAGGCGAGCAGCCGGCACCACCGGTCGACCTCGTGCTCGTCGTCGCGCCACGGCGGGCCCCCGGGCGTCCCGTACGACCACAGCCGCGCGGGCATGAGCCGGCGCAGCGCCTGCGTCGACTGGGGACCCCGGCCGTGCAGGTTCACCGCGAGCGCGGGCCGGTGCACCGCGGTGGGCAGCGGCCCGGGCGGCGCCTGGACCGCCGACGGTACGGGCAGCAGCCGGTCCACGGCCCCGATCCGCGCCACCAGCGGGGCCAGGGCCCCGGGCGCGGCGAGGACGAGCTCCGCGTCGGGGAACCCTCGCCGCAGCGCCCGCAGCGCCGGGACCGCGGTCAGCAGGTCGCCGAGCCCCAGCGCGCGCAGCGCCAGGACGACCGGCGTCACGGGTAGGAGCTCTCCACCGGTGGGGTGACGACCAGCTCGCGCACGCAGGCGCCGGGCGGGGCGGTGATCGCGAACAGCGCGGCGTCGGCCACTTGGGCCGGGTCGCACAGGCGGGCCTCCGGCCCGGGCCGGTACTGCTCGTCACGACCGTCGAAGAACGAGGTCTGCATGCCACCGGGGATGAGCAGGGTGACCGTCACCGTGTCCCCCAGTTCGGCGGCGAGGGCACGGGTGAAGCCCACCACCCCGAACTTGGCGGCGCAGTAGGCGGTGGCGTCCGAGACCGCGCGCAGGCCCAGCGTGGAGGCGACGGTGACGAGGTGACCCCGGCGACGGGCCAGGTGGGGCAGGGCGGCCCGGGCCACGGCCGCCGTGCCGAGGAGGTTGACCTGCACCACCCGCTCCCAGTCGGCCGCGGTGACCGTGTCGAGGCGACCGGGGACGTCGATGCCGGCCGCGGTGACGACCGCGTCGAGGCCCCCGGCCTGGGTGGCGAGATCGTCGACCGCCCGTTCGGCCGCCCGGCCGTCGACGAGGTCGACCGCCGCGTACGGGACGTCGGTGGCCGGCGGCTTCAGGTCCAGCACCAGCGGACGCCCACCCGCGGCGAGTACCCGGTCCACCACCGCCCGGCCGAGGCCGCTCGCGCCGCCCGTGACCAGGACGACCTTGTCCGCCAGGGCACCGTTGTTCATTCCGTCGCCTCCTCGTTGCGCATTGCTAGAGATCATTCAGCATCGATATAGACGCCGAGCTGTTGGTGGGTCGACCCGTCGGCGACGTAGTCCTGCCTCGACAGGACCGCCGGCCCGCCGGCCTCGACGTACGCCGACGCGGTCGCGACCGCGGCCCGGACCGCCTGCGCCACCCCGGCCCGGCGGGTCAGCGCGAGCACCGCGGCCGCGGCGAACCGGTCGCCGGCGCCGCAGCTGTCGCCCGACGCCACGACGGGTGCGGGCACGAGGGTCGGCGGGCGCTCGCCCTCGGCGAGCATCGCCCCGCGGTGGCCCATGGTCACGGCCACCGCCGCGGCCCGCCACGTCCCCCGCAGTATCCGGGCCTCGGCCGCGACCGCCCGGTCGGTCGCTGCGGTGATGCCGGCGATGCGGCCGTCGTCGAGGTCGGCCCCCAGCGAGGCCGCGAACCCGGCGGCCTCTGTCCGATTCGGACAGACGAGCCGGGCCTCCGGCACCGGCGTCGCGCCCCGCGGATGCGGGTCCCACACCAGGGGGACCCGGGGCGCGACCGCGGCGAGCTGACGGCGGATCGCCGGAAGTCCGGTGATGCCGCGCCCGTAGTCGCTCACCAGCACCGCGGACGCGGAGCGCAGCGCCTCGCGGACCTCGTCGCCGACCGCGCCGAAGGTGCCCAGGCGCACCCCGCGGTCCAGCCGCAGCAGGGGATGCGATCCCGACCGCAGGCGGATCTTCTCGGGCGTCGGCCCGTCGTACGGCACCTCGACGAAGGTCACCCCGATGCGGTCCAGCAGGTCGCGGACCAGCAGGCCGGAGTCGTCGGTGCCAGCGGCCCCGACCAGCACCACCTCCGCGCCGTCGCGGGCGAGGAACGTCGCGGCGAGCCCGGCCCCGCCCGGGCGGGCGCTCGTGCTCTGCTCGGTCAGCACGGGCACCGGCGCGTCCGGGCACAGCCGGTCGGCCGTGCCGGTGACGTCCCGGTCCAGCAGCAGGTCGCCGACGACCACAATCGGTCCGGTCGCGATCGGTCCGGTCACTGGGCCCCCCTCTCCGCACCGCCGGCGGCGAGCGTCGCGGGCGCCAGCGTCACCTCGACGACCTCGGGCGGCGGGCCCTCCTGGTCAGCCGTCGGCGCCGCCTCGAGCGGGAACGCCTGCCGGGGCAGGTGCGCCTCGATGTGGGCGCAGAGCAGGTGCACGCACACCAGGTGCAGCTCCTGGACGGTCTGTGGGTCGGGACTGTCCACACACAACGCCGCGTCGCTGCGTTGGGCCAACGGGTTGGGCGCGGGGCCGGTCAGCGCCCACCGGAGCATCCCGACCTCCCGGGCGGCGGCGCAGGCGGCGAGCAGGTTGGAACTGCGGCCGCTGGTCGACAGCGTGAGCAGGACGTCGCCCGGGCGGCCGTGCGCGCGCACCTGCCGGGCGAACACCTCGGCGTACCCGTAGTCGTTGCCGATGGCGGTCAGGCTCGACGTCTCCGCGGTCAGGGCGATCGCCGACAGCGGACGGCGGTCGGACCGCATCCGCCCCACGAGCTCGGCCGCGAGGTGCTGCGCCTCGGCCGCGCTGCCCCCGTTGCCGGCCACCAGCAGCCGGCCGTCGCGCGCGAGGACGGCGGCCAGCGTGGCGCCCCAGTCGAGCAGGGTCGACGCCTGCGCCTGCAGTCCGGGCAGCGCGCGCCGCAACGACTCGAGATGGTCGGCCGTCCGCGGGTCGGTCAGCCCACCCGAGCCCACAGGTCCACCGCGGACTGTCTTGGTCATCTGCCTGCCCTCCTCCGACCGTCCGCCCACGACCGGACGACGGGGCCAGGCCCGAACCGCCCGATCATGTCGGTGCCTCCACCAGGACCTCGCGCGGGGTGTACAGGTCGGCGTAGACCGACGCCACCGCGGCGGCCTGCCGGGCCCAGCCGTACCGGGAGACGGCCCGCAACCGGGCCGCCGCGCCGAACTCGCGCCGCAGCGCCTCGTCGGCCAGCACCGTGGCGAGGGCCTCGACCAGCCCGCGCCGGTCGCCCGGCGGCACGAGGAACCCGGTCGATCCGTCCACGACGCTGTCGCGCAGGCCGCCGACCGCGCGGGCCACCACCGGCACGCCGCAGGCCATGGCCTCCAGCGGGGTGAGCCCGAACGGCTCGTACCACGGCGTGCACGCGACCACGTCGGCCGAGCGGTACCACTGCGGCATCTGCTCGGGCGGAACGGCCCCGAGCAGCCGCAGCCGGTCGCCGACGCCGAGGTCCTCGGCGAGCGCGCGCAGCCGCCGCGCCTCCGGGTCGGTGTCCAGCTCGCCGGGCGGGCCGCCGGCGATCACCACCTCCGCGTCGGGCAGGTCGGGCAGCGCCTGCACCAGCTCATCGAAGCCCTTGCGGGGCACGAGCCGGCCGACGCTGAGGATGCGGCGCCGGCCGGGAGTCCGGGGTGCGGCCCGACCGATCGGCGTGAACCGCTGGGCGTCCACTCCGGACGCGACGATACTGACCTTCGACCGGGGCACGCCGAGCGCGGCCAGCTCGTCCACCTCGTCCGTGCACTGGGCGATGACCCGGGCGGCGGCCAGCGCGAGACGGCGCTCGGTGTCCACCCGGACCGGTGGGCTGGTGTCGGCCGTCGTCTGGTACCGGCGCTTGACCGAGCCGAGGGCGTGGAAGGTCTGCACCATCGGCGCCGGGACCTCGCTCGTGGCGACCTCGGCCGCCACCCCGCTCATCCAAAAGTGGGCATGGACGATGTCCGGCGCCCCGTCGGCCGCCCACCGCGCGGCCAGCCACTGGCCGAACGGGCGCATGTAGGGCAGCAGCTCGTCCTTGGGGATGTACCGGGCCGGACCGGCCGGGACGTGCACCACCGTGAACCCCCGGGCGGTCCGCACCGTCTCCGGCAGGTCGGCCGCGTCGCGTCGCGTGTAGACGGTCACGGCGTGACCCTGCCGGTGCAGGGCGGCGGCGAGCTCGGCCACGTGCACGTTCTGCCCACCCGCGTCGACCCCGGCGATGGCCGCCAGCGGGCTGGCGTGTTCGGAGATCAGCGCAACTCTCATGAGGCGACTCCCGTCCCACTCGAGGCGACCGCCGTCGCCGCTTCCTCGCCGACGGCCGCGGTCCGGGCGCCGGTGGCCGATGGGGTGATGCTCGCGGTGACCGGTGGTCCGGTCGTCGCGGCCGTTTCCACGACGGACTGCAGCAGGCGGTCCCAGTCGGCCAGGAACCGGGCCACGCCGAAGCGGGCCGAGGCGTAGGCCGCGGCCGCCGCGCCCGCCGCCGCGGCGGCCTGCTCGTCGGTGAGGTAGAACCGCGCGCCCTCGATCAGCTCCGCTACGTTCGTCGACAGCACGCCGGCGCCGGGGCCGACGGCCCGGCTGGCCTCGGTGGTGTCGAGGACCACGACCGGGCAGCCCATGAGCATCGCCTCGATGAGGGACAGCCCCAACGACGTCCAGCGGGTCAGGTGGAGGTACACGCGCCGCTGGGCGAGCGCGGCGTGCATCTGCGGCTGGGGCGGGTCCTCGTGCGGGGTGACGTTGGCCAGGCGCAGGCCGGAGACGCCGATGCCGAAGATGTCGACCGGGGCCACCGCGGCGAAGCGGGGGAGCAGGTCCGTCCCGGTGACCCGGCCCCGGCGGACCGGCTCGTTGCTGACCACCGCGAGCCGCGGCAGCTCCCCGCTCCAGCGGGCCGTCGGCGTGGGCACCCCGTGCTCGATGACGGTCGTGCGCGTCCCCCCACAGTCCCAGAACAGTTCGTTGAAATGCGTGACATGGACGATGGTGACGTCGTCGCGGTCGGCCATGGGGTGGCGGGTGTACGGCACGTCCCCGCGCGGAGTGTTGTGCTCGACGTAGACCAGCGGCACCCGGCGGCCGAGCCAGGCCCGCGCCAGCTCCTCCTCCTCGGGCCGCTGCAGCACCGCCACGTCGACGTGCTCGTGGCGCAGCTGCTCCGGGGTGATTTCGCGGGCCGAGGCCGGCCACGGGTAGGTGCGCGGGCGGCCCCGACCGTACGGCCCGCGGTCCGGCAGCACCGGCACGAGATACTCGTGGCCGCCGTTGACGAACGCCGTGCTCCACGCGGCGTGCACGTGCCAGGTCAGGATGCGCATCGCCCCTCCCGGGTCAGTCGGTCCACCGCGGCGACCACTTCGGCTGGATCTACAGTGGACAGACACGGGTGGCCGGGCACCGGGCACAGCGTGGCGCGCGTGTCGCGGCAGGGGGCGTCGGGGTCGCCCAGCCGGACCGTCGGCACGCCGTACGGTCCCCACCGCGCGTACGGCACGGTGGGCGCGAAGAGCGACACCACCGGCGTGCCCACCGCGGCGGCCAGGTGCGCCGGGCCGGTGTTGCCCACGACGACACAATCGGCGCCGGCGATGACGGCGCCGAGTTGGGCGAGATCCGTGCGGCCGCCCAGATCGATCCCGTCCGTACCGGCCACATAGGACGTCAGGGCGGTGTCGGTCCCGCTCCCCGTAACCAGTACCCGACGACCGGCGCGGCGCAGGGCGGAGACGATCGCCGCGCACACCCGCGGGGGACAGGCCCGGGCCGGGACGCTGGTGCCGGGGTGGACGACCACGTACGGCTCGGGACCGGTCAGCTCGGCCACGTCCGGCAGCGGGCCGACGCGCAGGCGCCCGTCGTCGCCGGGCGGCAGCTCGAACCCGGCCGCCCGGGCCAGGGACAGGGCCCGCTCGGTCTCCGGCAGGTCCTCGTCCACCCGGTGCCGGACGTCCAGCAGCGCGCCGGGGTAGTCCTCGCTGATGGCGCTGACGTGGCCGATGCCGGCCAGCCGGGCCAGCAGGGCGGTCGGCAGCGGTGACTGGTGGAACGAGGTGAAGATGACCGCCCGGTCCAGCTCCGCCTGCTGCAGCTGCTTGACGATGGCGGCCACCGAGTCCGGGTCGACCCCGTCCGGGGTCGGGTCCAGCCACGGCACGGCCCATTCGATGATCTCGTCCACGCCGGGCAGCAGCCGGGCGGCGGCCCGACCACGCGGCCCCACCAGGAGCGTGAGGTGCGTCGATCCGTGCGCGAGCGCGCGGATGGCCGGGCCGGTGAGCAGCACGTCACCGGCCGAGTCGGCCCGGACGGCGAGCACGCGGCCGCGCGGCGCCGGCGGGACCGGCCGCGCCGGCGCGGGCAGCGGCTCGATCGGGCCCGGGCTGCACAACCAGTCCACCACCGCCGCCAGGTCCGGGCGGACCAACGGGGCGGCGGCGATCTCGGTCGGCCGAGTGTCCTCTGTGGGCACCAGCACGCCGGTGGCCCCGGCCGCCTGGGCGGCGGTCATGTCCGAGCCGATGTCGCCCACGACCAGGCACCGGTGCGGCGGGACGCCCAGCGCAGCGGCCGCGGCCAGCACCAGGCCGGGCCGGGGCTTGCGGCAGGGGCATCCGGCCGCCTCGTCGTGCGGGCAGACCTGCCAGGTGTCGAACGGGCCGAGCAGTTCCTCGATGCGCGCCTGCACGGCGGCGAGCTGGGCGCGGGTGAAGCAGCCGCGGGCGAGGCCGGACTGGTTGCTGACCACGCCCAACCGCAGGCCCAGGGCCCGCAGGCGGGCCAGCGCCGCCGCGGCCGTGGGCATCGGGCGCACGAAGGCCGGGTCGCCGTTGTACGGCACGTTCCGGATGAGCGTGCCGTCCCGGTCGAAGAGCACCGCGTCGAAGAGGTCTCGGATCACGCGCGGACCTCGACTGTGCCGGTGGGTGTGGGCGCGCCGACGGGGCCGGCGGTTACTGGCCCGGCGACCGGGCCGGTGGGTGCCGGCGGGGCGACCAGGCCGGCGGGCCCCGGCGCGGTGGGTGCCGACGCGGTGGGTGCCGGCGCGGCGGTGAGCGGCCGGGCGCCCCGGTGGCGCAGCCAGCCGCGCAGGTAGTGCCCGACCGCGAGCGGGGGGATGGCCACGCTCGTCACCGCCATCGTGGCGACCTCGCGCGGGGTGCGCGGGCCGGGCACGATCCGGTGGGCCGCGAACTCGGCGGTGCCGGCGAGCCAGGCCAGCCCGGCGAGCGTGGCCGGGCGGCGGGCTCCGGCGAGCCAGGCGAGCACGGCCAGGGCCCCGGCCGCGGTGACCAGCGCGTGACGGCGGCGCCGGCCCGGCGGGACGCCGCACCATTGCCTCCACTGTGGACCGTAGAGGCGGCGCAGGAGGGCGTCGTCGGCGTTGCCGGCCTGGCGCCGCAGACTCACCCAGGGACCGGCGACGCCTACCGGGTGGGTGGCCCGACGGTGGCCCCGGACCAGGCGAAAACCGCGCATCCGCAGACGGGCCGCGAGCTCGGCGTCCTCCCGGAAGGCCCGGAGAAAGCGCTCGTCGAAGCCACCCAGGCTCAGCAGGACGTCGCGCCGGTAGGCCATGTCCGCGGTGATCCACGCCGCCCCGGCCAGGCCGGCGACCTGCCGCTCCCAGTCGGTGGGCCGGCGGTTGGCCGGCAGCGGGACCGTCAGGTTGCCCTGCACCCCGACCGCGCCGAGCGCGGCCGCCCGCGCCAGGTCGACGGCGAGCTGTTCGGTCCACTGTGGATCGATCTGCACGTCGTCGTCGAGGAAGACCACCCACGCGGCCCGGGCCAGCCGCAGGCCGACGTTGCGGGCCGCCGCGGGTCCCCGGCCCGGGCCGGCGACGACCCGGGTCGGTGGGTGGTCGGGCGCGGCCAGGCCCAGGGGACCCGGACGTCGCCGGGCCGACCGGTCATCGACCACGATCACCTCGCGCGGCGTCGGGGGCGCGGCCAGCGCGTCGACCAGGGCCTGCAGGCCCGGCCGGCCGACGGTCGGGATGACCACGGAGCAGTCGAGCACGTCGGTCGTCATCGCCGCCCCCGTTCGACGGTGAAGGGGCCCAGCACGAGCAGGTCGATCGGGGCCGAGCCGAACAGCTCCAGCGCGTCGGTGGGCGAGTCGACCATGGGCCGGCCCGCGGTGTTGAGCGACGTGTTCACCACGAGCGGCAGGCCCGTGCGCCGCTCGAAGGCGTCGAGCAGGGCCGCGCACAGCGGCTCGGTCCGCCGGTCCACCGTCTGGATCCGGGCCGTGCCGTCGACGTGGACCACGGCCGGAATCCGGTCGCGCCACGCGTCGCGGACGCGGTGGGTGAAGAGCATGTACGGGCTCGGCAGGACGCCGTCGAAGATCTCACCGGCCCGCTCGGCCAGCACCATGGGCGCCACCGGCCGGAACTGCTCGCGGCCCTTGACCTCGTTGAGCCGCTCGGTGTTGGCCGCGACGCCCGGATGGGCGAGCAGCGACCGGTGGCCCAGGGCGCGCGGCCCGTACTCGGACCGCCCCTGGAACCAGGCCACCACGCCGTCGGCGGCCAGCACGTCGGCCGCCGCCTCGGCGACCGACGGTGGTCGGGCGTACGGGATGCGGGCGCGGCGCAGCGTCGCTTCGATCTCGTCGTCGGCGAAGCCGCGACCGAGGTCGGCGCCGGGCATGGGTACCGGCTCGACGCCCCCGGTCGCGGTGACGTGCAGCGCGGCGCCGAGCGCGGTGCCGGCGTCGCCCGCGGCCGGCTGGACCCACACGTCGGCGAAGGGTCCCTCGCGGGCGATCCGCGCGTTGGCGACGCAGTTGAGGGCCACGCCCCCGGCCAGAGCGAGGCTGCGGACGCCGCCCGAGGCCGTGTGCAGCCACCGGACGAGCTCGAGCACCACCTCCTCGAGCCGACGCTGCAGGCTGGCGGCGAGGTCGGCGTGGTCGGTCGTCCATTCGGTCGCCTGCGGGTCGCGACGCTTGCCCAGCGCGTCCCAGGCGATCGGCTCCACGGTGAAGCCACCGTCCGCTGTGGACCGTACGGCCTCGCGGAAGACGTCGAGGTGGCGCGGCCGGCCGTAGGCGGCCAGCGCCATCACCTTGTACTCGTCGCTGGCGCGCTGGAAACCGAGGTGCTCGGTCGCCTCCTCGTAGAGCAGACCGAGGCTGTGGGGCAGTGGCTGGGCGGCGAGCACCTCGAGCCGGCCGTCGCGGTAGACGCCGGCGAGGTGCGACGCGGATTCCCCCCGCCCGTCCAGCACCAGGACCGCCCGGTCCCGACCGGGGGCGGCGAGGCCGGCGGACGCGGCGTGGGCCACGTGGTGGGGGACGTGGACCACCTTCTCGGGGTCCAGGCCGGGCAGGGCGGTGGCGAGGAAGGCCGGCGCCCGCCGGGCGTACTCCAGGCGCAACCAGTCCCACGGGTCCCACAGGCCCATCTCGTCGGCCGGCCGGGCCAGCGACGGGTCGAACGAGTAGGCCACGGCGTCGAGGTCGTCCGGCCGGAGCCCGGCCTGGGCCAGGCACCACCGGGCGGCCTGCTCCGGCAGCTCCCAGGCCGCGAACGGTACGGGTCGCTTGCCGTGCTTGCGGCGGCTGAAGCGCTCCTCCTCGGCGGCCGCGACGGTGCGCCCGTCGACCACGAGCGCGGCGGCCGGGTCGTGGAACAGCGCATTGACGCCAAGAACCCGCATGATCGCTGCCTACCCAACCTGGTCAGCGACCACGCCTTGTTTCATCCTGGAGAATGTCTCGCCACCCCGAACGGGTGGTTCCGGCCCGGGTCGTCCCCGGGCGATCGGGGAGCCGCTACCCGCCTGGTCAGCCGGGCGCCAGGGCCCGGGCGAGCACCGCGAGGTCGGCCACGAACTCGGCGAAGGCGGCGTGCCGGTCGTCGGCCCGCAGCACCGACGAGGGGTGTACCGTCGCCAGGAAGCGGGCCGGCGGGTCGGTCCGGGGGAACTCGTCGGGGTGCTCGGCCACGTCCGGCCAGTCCATCAGCTGGCCGCGGTGCCGCGTCACCCGGAACGCGGGGCCGGCCAGCGCCTGGGCCGCGGTCGCCCCGAGCGCCACCACGCCGGCCGGGCGCAGCAGGCCGAACTCGGCCCGCAGCCAGGGCCGGCAGGCGAGGATCTCCGTGCGCTTCGGGGTGTCGTGCAGGCGGCGCTTGGACGACCCCCGGGTGTAGAACTTGAAATGCTTCACCGCATTCGTCAGGTACACCTGCTCGGGCGGGATGCCGACCTGGGCCAGGGCCCGGGTGAGCACGCCGCCGGCCGGGCCGACGAACGGTTCGCCCCGGCGGTCCTCCACGTCCCCCGGCTGTTCGCCGACCAGCACGACCCGGGCGTCGATCGGGCCCGCCGAGACGACGGCCTGGGTGGCGTTGCGGTACAGGTCGCACCCGCGGCAGCCGTGGGCGGCCGCGCGCAGGTCGTCGAGGCCGGCGTCGGCCGGGACGTACGGTTCCGCCGACCGGGCGGGCTGCCGGCTCGCCGACGCCGCCGGTCGGCTCGCCGGCCGGGTCGCGTCACCGGCGGTTCGCCGGGTGGTCGCCGGGCGGGACCGCCCCGTGCTGGGCCGCGTCGTACCGGTACTGGACCGCGTCGTACTGGACCGCGTCGTGCTGGACCGGGCCATGCCGTTCCCCTACCCAGGACTCGGCGGGGGAAACAGTCGGTCCCCTGTGCGAGCATCGCCGCATGACGGCATGGCGGGACATTGAGCAGGCGGAGCCGGAGTTCGCGCGCCGGGTGCGGGAGTTGTTCGACGTACGGAAACACAAGACGATCGCGACCGTGCGCGCCGACGGGTCGCCCCGCATCTCCGGGATCGAGGCGAGCTTCGAGGACGGTGAGCTGGTCTTCGGCTCCATGCCGAACGCGCGCAAGGGTGCCGACCTTCGTCGCGACCCGCGCTTCGCCCTGCACAGCCCGACCGTTGACCCGGTCGAGGGCACACCGACGCAGTGGCCGGGCGAGGCGAAGATCTCCGGTCGGGCCATCCTCCGCGACCCGACCCCCGGCGTCGAGGGCGACCAGTTCCGGGCCGACATCACCGAGGTGGTCCACACCCACCTCAATGAGCAGGGCACGATGCTCGTCGTCGAGTGGTGGACGCCGACGCACGGGCTGCGGCGCGTCGAGCGCGCCTGAGGTGGTCGAACGCGCCGGATAGGTCTTTCGGCCCGGGCCCTTGGTCCCACAGGCGTCATTCCTATGATCGGTGGCGAACCGGATCGGTCTCGAACGTGGCCAGGTCGCCGGAGCCCCAGCCGCGAGCGTCCGGTGGTGACCCGCGAGGGTGAGGTAGGGACCCGCGAGTGGTAGGCGTGCCAGGTGACCGCGGTGGGCAGCCGCGGTGCGTGTACGTGGTCGGGATGGGCGCGGGGGCCGGCAAGGCGACGGTCGCCCTCGGCCTGGCCGAGCTTCTCTCCCGACAGGTGGCCCGCATCGGCGTGTTCCGGCCGTTGGTCACCGGGGGCGACGTCCCGGACCCGACGCTGACCCTGCTGCGGGAGCGCTATCACCTCGAGCCTGGCTACCAGGAGCTGTACGGCGCCACGTACGCCGAGGCCGCCGCACTCGTCGCCGACGGCCGCCGCGAGGATCTGATCTCCCGCATCGTCGAGCGTTACCGCCACGTCGAGCGGAGCAGCGCCGCGATGCTGGTGGTCGGCAGCGACTTCGACGCGGACGCGGTCGGCGGCTCCGCGGGCATCCCCCGGGAGCTGGCCTTCAACGCCCGGCTCGCCACGGAGTTCGGCGGCGTCGTGGTCATCGTCCTCAACGGACTCGGTCAGGACGCCGAGGGCCTGGCCAGCTCCGCCCGCACCGCCCTGCACAGCGTGGTCGACCTGGGCGCCACCGTCGTCGCGGTGATCGCCAACCGGGTGGCGCCCGGCCTCGTGGCCGACGCGGCCAAGCCCGCCCTCGAGGTCGACGCACGGCGGTCCGACGGCCGGGCACCGCGGATGCCGGTCCCGGTGTATGCAATCCCCGAGGTGCGCAGCGTCTCGGCGCCGACGGTCGGTGAGGTCGCCGCGGCGCTGGGCGCCACGTGGCTGGCCGGCGACGCGACCACCCGGGACCGTGACGTGCTCGACTTCGTGGTCGGGGCCGCGCAGGTGCCGGTGCTGCTCGATCACCTGACCGATGGCTGCCTGATGATCACCCCCGGCGACCGGAACGACCTGCTGGTGGCGGTCGGGGCCGCGCACGCCGCCGGCCAGGTCTCGATCTCCGGCGTCGTGCTGACGCTGGGCGAGCAGCCCGACGCCCGGGCGTTGGGGGTGGTCGAGCGCCTCGCTCCCGGCGTGGCGGTGCTCTCCGTTCCGACGGACAGCTTCGACACGGTCGCCCGGGCCAGCCGCATCGAGGGCCAACTGCGCGCCGACAACCCGCGCAAGGTGGCGGCCGCGATCGGCGCGTTCGAGTCCCATGTGGACACCGACGAGCTGGCCCGACGGCTGGAGCTGGTCCGGTCGGACCGGGTGACGCCGCTGATGTTCGAGTACGACCTCATCGACCGGGCCCGGGCCGACCGGCGCCACCTCGTGCTCCCCGAGGGCGACGAGGAGCGGATCCTGCGCGCCGCCGAGGTGGTGCTGCGCCGGGGCGTGGCCGACCTGACCCTGTTGGGCGACCCCGACCAGATCAGCCGCAAGGCGCGGGAGCTCGGCGTGGACGTGAGCGCGGCCCGGGTGGTCGACCCGGCCACCAGCCCGTGGCTGGAGGAGTTCGCCCAGGCGTACGAGCGACTGCGCCGGCACAAGGGCATCACGCTGGACCGGGCCCGGGACACGGTTCGCGACGTGAACTACTTCGGCACGATGATGGTGGAGACCGGTCGCGCGGACGGCATGGTCTCGGGGGCCACGCACACGACCGCCGCCACGATCCGCCCGGCGTTCGAGATCATCCGGACGGAGCCGGGCGTGACGGTGGCCTCCAGCGTGTTCTTCATGCTGCTGGCCGACCGCACCCTCGTCTACGGCGACTGCGCCATCAACCCCGATCCGGACGCGGTCCAGCTCGCCGACATCGCCATCTCCAGCGCCGAGACGGCGGCGCGGTTCGGCATCGAGCCGCGGGTGGCGATGCTGTCGTACTCGACGGGGACCTCGGGGACGGGGGCCGACGTGGAGAAGGTCGCCGAGGCGACCCGGCTGGTCCGCCAGCGCCGGCCCGACCTGCTCGTCGAGGGGCCGATCCAGTACGACGCCGCGATCGACCCCGTCGTGGCGGCGACGAAGGCGCCGGGCAGCCCGGTGGCCGGCCGAGCAACGGTCTTCATATTCCCCGATTTGAATACCGGAAACAATACCTACAAGGCGGTGCAGCGCTCGGCCGGGGCGATCGCCGTCGGCCCGGTCATCCAGGGACTGCGCCGGCCGGTCAACGACCTGTCGAGAGGGGCGACCGTGAAGGACATCATCAACACGGTGGCGATCACCGCGATCCAGGCGGCGCGATGACCGCGTCACCGACCGGCCGCGTGCTGGTGCTCAACTGCGGCTCGTCGTCGATCAAGTACCGACTGTACGACGGGGAGCGGGTCGTCGACGGGGGCCTGATCGAGCGCATCGGCGAGGAGGGCGGCGGCCCGCCCGACCACGCGGCCGCGCTGCACGACCTCATGGACCGGCTCGACCTCGGCGAGCTGACCGCGGTCGGCCACCGGGTCGTCCACGGCGGGCTGCGGTTCAGCGCGCCGACCGTGATCGACGACGACGTGGTGGCCGCGATCGAGGAGCTCGTGCCCCTGGCTCCGTTGCACAACCCGGCCAACCTGGCCGGCATCACCGTCACGCGGCGGCTGCTGCCCGACACGCCGCAGGTCGCGGTCTTCGACACCGCGTTCCACCGCACCCTGCCCGAGGCGGCGGCGACGTACGCGATCGACCGTACGGTCGCCCAGGAGCACGGCATCCACCGGTACGGCTTCCACGGCACGTCGCACGCGTACGTGTCGCGCCGCACCGCCGCCCTGCTGGGCCGCGCGTACGAGGACGTCAACGTCATCACCCTGCACCTCGGCAACGGCGCCAGCGCCTGCGCGGTCGCCGGTGGCCGCAGCGTCGCCACCTCCATGGGGTTGTCCCCCCTGGAGGGTCTGGTCATGGGCACCCGCAGCGGCGACATCGACCCCGCCATCGTCTTCCACCTCCGGCGCAACGCCGGTATGTCCATCGACGAGATCGACCACCTGCTCAACCACCGCAGCGGCCTGCTCGGGCTGTGCGGGGCCAACGACATGCGGGAGGTGCTGCGTCGGCGGGCGGCCGGCGACCCGGCGGCGGCGCTCGCCTTCGACGTCTACTGTCGACGGATCACCGCCTACGTCGGTGCGTACTACGCCCTGCTGGGCCGGGTCGACGCCATCACGTTCACCGCCGGGATCGGCGAGAACGCCGCCGAGGTCCGGGCGGCGGCCCTGGCCGACCTGGACCGCCTCGGCATCGTCGTCTCGCCCGAGCGCAACGCGACCGGCTCCGGCGAGCGGATCATCTCGCCCGAGGGCGCCGAGGTGGCGGTCTGCGTCGTGCCGACCGACGAGGAGCGGGAGATCGCCACCCAGACGCTGCTCGCGGTCCGGGCGCTCCGATGACTCGCCGTCGGGGGGCGGCGGCGTCAGGCCCGGGTGCGCGGAGGCGTCACAGGCCGAGGGCGCGGGCGAGCTCGGCCTTGGTCATGGTCGAGCGTCCCTTGATGTTGCGGATCTTGGCCTCCTGGTAGAGCTGCTGACGGGTCCGGGGGACCGGCCCGCCGGTCGAGATCGCGCGACGGCTCGACGCGGCCGCGCGTCCCCGCTGAGTGGTCTGGGTGGCACTGTCCATGCGCCGACCGAGACGGGCGCTGGCCGGGGACGCCTTGCGAGCGGACGACCTGCGTGAGGCCGCGGCGCTGCGTGAGGCGTCGACTCGGCGTGGACCGCGGGCCATGGCTCCTCCCGTGACGCTGCGATGGGCGAGGGTCATTTCGCGGGCGTACGGCTTGATCAACCGGCCTCGGTAGCTGAACGCGGCAATTGACTTGGCGGCCCGGCGGGCCAGGCGGTGTCCACAAGGGACGACCTGGCCAGCCGCGGCCTCCGGGGTCCGGTGGCGTACCCGCGTGCTCTCTTTTCCTGTCTACCGCAGGTGGAGGGCGCCTGCCGCCGCATCGCCGGACCCGGTGACGATTGAGCCGGCTGAGGCTTTCGCGCACCGAGCCGCCGGACGCGTGACCGGGACGGCACACCCGTTACCGGGACGGCGCACCCGCTATCGGGACGAGGCATCCGCGACCGGGACGTCGGATTCCTCGGGCCTCGCCGGGACCGGTGGCCGGCGCCGCAGGACGACGGCGGCCACGATGGTGGCGGCCCCCACCGTCAGCGCGATGGCGTTGGGAATGACCAGAGGCCAGTCACTGCGGGAGAGCCCGTACCCGACCCAGAGGGCGAACCCGGGCAGCAGCACGCCGAAGTACCCCAGCGACACGTCGGCCGACGACCGGCGAATGATCATCCGACGGATCTGGAGGACGGGCGCCAGCGCCATGAGCACGCCCCAGAACGCCGCCGCGATACCGAGAACGGTCGACATCGATCGACTCACCTCCACGCTGAGGCGCTCGGCTGCGGGCCACGCCGACCCGGCGGGGGTCGAGAGCGCAAGCGTGACCGGAGGCAACAATAGAGGGTCACTCCGACCGGCCCCCACTGGCTCCGGCCCTACGCGAGGTCCAGGTTGCGGCGGCGGAACCCGGTGATGCCGGCCGCGACCAGGCCGGCCCCGATCAGGGTGAGCAGGACCAGCGGCAGCACAGTGAAGTCGGCCACCGGCATGCGGGGGATGTGCTGGTACGCCGTGAGGTTGAGCAGCCACTGGGGCAGTTGCAGCAGGGCACCCAGGTACATGGCCAGCAGCGACCAGCCGAGCACCGCCCAGGCGAGCCACGTCGCCCGCGGCCACAGGCCGAAGGCGGCGACCGCCACGGCCGTGGTCGCCCACAGCGCCGGTGCGTAGGCGAGCTGGGCCGCCAATAGGTCCGCGATCCAGCGCGACTCGCCCGTGGTGGCGGCCGAGGCCAGGCCCAGCCCGAGTCCACCGACCGCGAGCAGCAGGAGACCGCCGGCGAGGGCGACGGTGACGTGACTGGCGAGCCAGCGCGTGCGGGACAGGGCGGTGGCGAGCACCGGCTCGGCCCGGCCACCGGTCTCCTCGGTGCGGGCCCGCCGGACGGCCGCGATCGAGAAGATGGTGGCGCCGAGGGCGATGATCGCGCAGATGAACGACAGGAACGAGTCGACGAACGTCGCTCCGCCGATGGACGCCATCATCTGCCGCAGCGACTCGTTGTCGGCGTACGACTCAATGACGTCGGTCACCGAGCCGTAGCTCGCCCCGAGCAGCAGGATCGCCACCGACCACCAGAACACGCTCGCCCGGTGCAACCGCCAGGCGAAGCCGCCCGCGGTGCCGAGCCGGGCCGAACCGGCTTCCGCCCCGACCCGCGGGGCCTTGAGCCCGGCCCCGACGTCGCGGCGATCGACGAGCATAAACGCGATGGCCACCAGCGCGGCGGCCGCGGCGACCCCGAGCAGGAGCGGCCACCAGCGGTCATCGACGTAGACGCGGGTCTGCTGCATCCACCCGAACGGGGACAGCCACGACAGCCCGTTGTCGGCGACGTCGCCGAGCGCGCGCACCGTGAAGGCGATGCCGATCACGGCGCCGGCCGGGCCTGCGGCGGCCCGCCCGAAGGCGGAGACCTGCGCGGTGACCGCGGCCACCCCGGCGAAGACAAGACCGGTCACCGTGAACGTGGCCCCGAAGAGCAGCGATCCCGGCCAGTCAATGCTCTCGACGCCGGACGTGCCCAGTCCCACGGCCACGACCAGGCCCAGGACGAGGCTGGCGAGAGCGGCGGTGAGCAGCGCCGCGGCGAGATGGGCGTACCGACCAACGGCGCTGGCCCGCACCAGCTCGAACCGGCCGGTCTCCTCCTCCACCCGGGTATGCCGGACCACGGTGAAGGTAGCCATCAGGCCGACCAGGATCAGGACGAACCCGAGGTACTCGTTGGCCAGCATGGCGCCGTACGTGTAGTCCTCGACCCCGAAGCCCGGACCGGTCATGGCCTTCATGGCCGGGTTGCCCGCGACGACCGCGGCCTGATTCGCCCGGTCCGCCGCCGTCGGGTACAGGTCGGCGTAGACATGGGGGCCGCTGACCATGAACGCGGCGATGCCCAGCACCCAGGCGGGCAGGGCGATCCGCTCGCGGCGCAGGTTGAAGCGCACCAAGGTCCCAGTGCCGGCGAAGGCACCGCCCGAAGTCATGGTGGCGGGTGCGTCGATGGTGACCGCGGTCATCGCGTCGCCCCCACGTGCTGGTGGTTCAGCTCGTCCCCGTAGTGGTGCAGCATGATCTCTTCGAGCGTCGGCGGCTGGCAGACGAGGCTGCTGATACCGAAGGCGCCGAGGGCCTTGATGGCGGCGTCGAGATGTTCCGCATCGACGGCGAAGCGCACCCGCTGACCGGTGACCGTCAGGTCGTGCACCCCGGGCAGCTCGGCCAGGCCGGTGACCGGACGTACGGTGTCCGCCTCCACGGTGGTTCGGGTCAGGTGGCGCAACTCGGCCAGCGTGCCCGTCTGCACCACCCGGCCCCGCCGGACGATGCTGACCCGGTCGCAGAGCTTCTCCACCTGGGCCAGGATGTGGCTCGACAGCAACACCGTGACGCCGGACGCCTTCGCCTCGGCGATGCAGTCCTGGAACACGACCTCCATGAGCGGGTCGAGCCCGGCGGTCGGTTCGTCGAGCAACAGAAGTTCCACATTGGACGACAGCGCCGCGACGAGGGCGACCTTCTGCCGGTTGCCCTTGGAGTACGTCCGGCCCTTCTTGCTGGGGTCGAGGTCGAACCGCTCGATCAGCTCCGCTCGGCGGCGCTGGTCCAGCCCGCCGCGCAGCCGAGCGAGCAGGTCGATCGCCTCGCCGCCGGTGAGGTTGGGCCAGAGGGTGACGTCGCCGGGGACGTAGGCCAGCCGCCGATGCAGCGCGACCGCGTCGGACCAGGGGTCGCCGCCGAGCAGCCGGACCCGGCCGCCGTCGGCGCGCAGCAGGCCGAGCAGGATGCGGATCGTGGTCGTCTTGCCGGCGCCGTTGGGACCCAGGAACCCGTGCACGTCGCCGGCGCGGACCGTCAGATCGAGGCCGTCGAGGGCCCGCACCCGGCCGAACGACTTGACGAGGCCCTCGATGTCGATGACAGATGACATGGTTGTCCCTACTTCGATTGATGAGCGGGACGCGTGCCAGCTACGGTTGTGCGGACGCACGCCCCAAGGGGATGGATCGGCCGTGCCTTGAGGTGATGACGGTGGAGCCTGGCGGCTGGCCAGGTGAACTGGCTGGTCGCCCGGTGAATCAGGGCGCGTCGGTCGCGCCGGGCGGGTCGGGCCCGTGTTGGATGAATTCGTCGAACAGCGATCGGTTGACGAGCAGCCCTTGGGCGAACAGCTCGAGGGCGGGCAGGGTGGCCTCCTCGGTGTAGCGCCGGAACAGGGCTCGGAACTGGTCGTCGTCGGCGGTGCTGCCGTGGAGGCTGAACCACAGCAGCAGGGAACCCATGGACTGGTACGTGAGGAACCGGGCGCGGGCGGCCGGATCTCGGCTGGGTCGGATCAACCCGGCCGCCTCGCCGGTGGCCAGATGCTGCTCCGTGTCGGCGATCAGATCGTCGATCAGCGCCGTGGCCATGGCACCGCCGTCCTGCACGCAGCGCAGGAGGTAGCGCGCGATCGGGGCGTACTGCTCGATCTGGGCCATCTGGACCCAGAGCGTCGAGGCTGACCCATCGGTCATCGCCTTCGCCTTCTGCTCCCACAGGATCTGCAGGGCGTACTCATCGCAGGCCCGCCGGAGCCCTTCCTTGGACCCGAACCGCTGCACCACCAGGCCGGCGGTCACCCCGGCGTCGGCCGCGATCGCGCGTAGTCCGACGCCGAACCCGTCGCGGCCGAACCGGACGATCGCGGCGTTGCGGATGCGCTCCACGGTGCTCTCGTCACCGCCGAAGCCCTCGGGACCGACGCTCACGGTGCCAGCCTAAACACCTGTTTACCCTCGCCGCAATAGGCGGAATCCGCGCTGTGTCGACCAACACCCGCCAGGTGGGCAGACTTGCCAGCCTGAATGTTAGTCACTAACATTTGACCGTGACGACCGATGCGGCCCCGTCCGGGCGGCGGGCCCGCACCCGGGCCCGCCTGCAGGCCTGTGCGTTGGACCTGTTCGAGCGGCAGGGGTACGACCAGACCACGGTGGCGCAGATCGCCCAGGCGGCGGGGGTCACCGAGATGACGTTCTTCCGGCATTTCGCCGCCAAGGACCGGCTGGTGGTCGAGGACCCGTACGACCCGGTGATCGCCGAGGCGGTGGCGGCCCAGCCCCGCACCCTGCCGCCGCTGACCCGAGCGGTCGCCGGGGTCCGGGTCGCGTGGTCGCGCCTGCCGCCACCGGAGAGCGAGACGGTCCGGCGCCGCGTGCGAATCGCCGCGGCCACGCCGTCGCTGCGGGCCGCGATCGCGGCCAACAACGCCGCCACCGAGCGGATCCTCGTCGACCAGTTGGTCGCCGACGGGGCCGACCCGTTCGCGGCCCGGGTCGCCGCCGCCGCGGTGCTGGCCGGGATCACCGCCGCCCTGCTCGAGTGGTCCCAGCGGGCGGGGCAGTCGCTCGTCCAGGCAATCGACCTGGCACTGGACACATTGGAGGGTCGCCGCCCATGAGGGGTCGGCCCTCCGGGAAGGGCGCCACACATGGAAGCGTCGCCGTACGTGGACGGGGCGCAACGCCGAGAAGGGGCGACGGTGAGTTCCGCCCGGATCCAGGCGCGCGGCCTGACCAAGGACTTCGGCGGCGGGGCCGGGGTGTACGGCATCGACCTCGCGGTCGCGCCGGGGGAGATCCACGCGCTGGTCGGCCTCAACGGGGCGGGCAAGACCACCCTGATGCGGCTGCTGCTCGGTATGCTGCGGCCCGATGCCGGTACGGTGCTCCTCAATGGACGGCCAGCGGATCCGGCCGTCTGGTCGCGGGTGGGTCACCTGGTGGAGACGCCGTTTGCCTACGGCGAGCTGGACGGGCGGACCAACCTGCTGCTCGCCGCCCGGCTGCACGGCGTGCCGGCGCCCGAGGCCGCGCGGATGGTCCACAGTGTCCTGACCGAGCTCAACCTCGCCCGCTACGCCACCGTCCGGGCGCGGCGGCTCTCGCTGGGCAACCGGCAGCGGCTCGGTCTGGCCGCCGCCCTGCAGCACCACCCCGAGATCATCGTGCTCGATGAGCCGACCAACGCGCTCGACCCGGCCGGCGTCATCCTGCTGCGCGAGGCGCTCGTCCGGCGGGCCGCCGCCGGGGCGGGTGTGCTGGTCTCCAGCCACCACCTCGACGAGGTGGCCCGGGTGGCGCACCGGATCACCGTGATCAACGGCGGTCGCGTCATCGGTTCGCTCGATCCGCATGGAATCGATATAGAGAGATCGTTCTTCGCGCTCGTGCACGGTGACGCGGAGCGTACGGCCCTCGGCCGATCCGACCCGGAACGGAGGGCGGCGTGACCGCGCGGATGTTGGCCATCGCCATCGCCGTCGAGGCACGCAAGGCGGCCGCCTCCCGCGTGCTGGTGAGCACGGCCACCCTGCTGTGCGTCGGGGTCGCGGCGATCTCGGCGTCGACCATGGCCGCGGCCCGGGGCGGCAACGAGCAGCTCGCGGCCAAGCTCGGCCCGCTCGCGCTCGCGGGCGGCTGGCCCGGGATCCTGGCCGTCGCGGTCCAGGTCACCGCCGCCGCCGGCCTGCTCGCCTTCGGCGTCGGCCTGAGCTGGTTGTTCGCGCGCGAGTTCACCGACGGGACGATCACCGGGCTGTTCGGCCTGCCGGTCACGCGACCGACCATCGCCCTGGCCAAGCTGATCGTCTATCTGGTGTGGACACTCGGCGTCGCGGTGCTGCTCACGGTGGTGGTCGCGGTCACCGCCGCCGCGATCATCGGGGAGCTGCCCGGGGCGGCGGACCAGGCCGGGTTGGCCCGCCTGTTCGCCCTGACCGTGATGACCGCGACCCTGCCCGTGCCGGCCGCCTGGGCCGCCACCGTCGGTCGCGGGCTGCTGCCCGCCATCGCGACCACCGTGGCCCTGCTCGCCGTCACCCAGATCGTCGTGGTGGCCGGTCTTGCCGGCGGTTGGTTCCCGCTGGCCGCGCCCGCGCTGTGGGCGGTGCTGCCCGGTGCTGTCTCGCCGGCCCAGCTGCTCCTGGCGGCGGTCGTGCCCGTCGGGTTCGGCCTGCTGACGCTGCACGCCTGGCGTCGCCTGCAGCTCGATCGCTGATCCCTCGGCGGGACGGCGATTCGCTCGGCGGCGGGTCGGCGATTCCCTCGGCGGCGCGTCCGCGACTCCCTCGGCGGCGCGTCCGCGACTCCCTCGGCGGCGGGCCGGCGACGACCCCTGAGGGGGACATTCGGGCACCGAACCGTCGAATCCGGAACCGCGCATCGATGACGTGTGTTCGGATGCCAGGAGACCCGAGTGAGCAGCGGGGGAGGAGCGTCGCGGCCGCGCGGTCTCATCGGCACCGCACGGCTGTCGATCATGGGGGGCCGTATGACGCTGGAGAAGCAGAGACTGGAGCCGCAGCCGATCGTGGCCCGGCCGTACCCGGTGCGGCGGAGCATCCGGGGCTCGGCGATCGCCCGTCTGCTGCGTACCACGGATGCCAAGCAGATCGGGATCCTGTACCTGGTCACCTCCTTCTTCTTCTTCCTGGCCGGCGGTTTCATGGCCCTGCTCATGCGGGCCGAGCTGGCTCGACCGGGGCTGCACTTCCTCTCGCCCGAGCAGTACAACCAACTGTTCACCATGCACGGCGCGGTGATGCTGCTGCTGTTCGCGACACCGATCGTGTTCGCGTTCGCCAACTTCGTCGTGCCGTTGCAGATCGGTGCGCCGGACGTGGCGTTCCCGCGGCTGAACGCGTTCGCGTACTGGCTGTACCTGCTCGGCGGCCTCTTCGTGCTCGGCTCGTTCCTCACCCCCGACGGCGCGGCCGACTTCGGCTGGGTCGCCTACACCCCGCTCAGCACCGCCACCCACTCGCCGGGCGTCGGCGGTGACATCTGGATCGTCGGTCTGGTCATCACGGGTCTGGGCACGATCCTCGGGGCCGTGAACATGGTGACGACGATCCTGACGCTGCGCGCGCCCGGCATGACGATGTTCCGGATGCCGATCTTCACCTGGAACATCCTCGTCACCAGCGTCATCGTCCTGTTCGTCTTCCCGATCCTGGCCGCGGCCCTGCTGGCGCTGCTCTCCGATCGTCAGCTGGGGTCGCAGGTGTACCACCCCGACCACGGTGGGCCGCTGCTGTACCAGCACCTGTTCTGGTTCTTCGGCCATCCCGAGGTGTACATCGTCGCGCTGCCGTTCTTCGGCATCGTCAGCGAGGTCGTCCCGGTCTTCAGCCGCAAGCCGCTGTTCGGGTACAAGGGCATGGTGCTCGCCACATTCGCCATCATGGGTCTGTCGATGGCGGTGTGGGCGCACCACATGTTCGGCACGGGCTTCGTCCTGCTCCCGTTCTTCAGCTTCCTGAGCTTCCTCATCGCGATCCCCACCGGGCTGAAGTTCTTCAACTGGATCGGGACGATGTGGCGGGGACAGATCACGTTCGAGACGCCGATGCTGTTCTCCTTGGGGTTCCTGGTGACGTTCCTCCTCGGTGGCCTGACCGGGGTGCTGCTCGCCAGCCCGCCCCTGGACTTCCACGTCACCGACACCTACTTCGTCGTCGCCCACTTCCACTACACGCTGTTCGGGACGATCGTCTTCGCGGTCTTCGCCGGGGTCTACTTCTGGTTCCCGAAGATGTTCGGCCGGATGCTCGACGAGCGGCTCGGCAAGCTGCACTTCTGGCTCACGTTCATCGGCTTCCACACCACCTTCCTGGTGCAACACTGGCTTGGTAACGAGGGCATGCCGCGCCGGTACGCCGACTACCTGCCGACCGATGGATTTACCATGCTCAACACCATCTCGACCGTGGGCGCGTTCATTCTCGGCATCTCGGTGCTGCCGTTCCTGTACAACAGTTGGAAGTCGTACAAGGCCGGCCGGATCGTGACCGTCGACGACCCGTGGGGGTTCGGCAACTCGCTGGAGTGGGCCACGAGCTGCCCGCCGCCGCTGCGCAACTTCGACCGCATCCCCCGCATCCGTTCGGAGCGGCCCGCCTTCGACGCCAAGTTCCCGCAGCTGGCCGGCAGCCCGGGGCGGATCACCGAGAAGGCGGTGCACGACGTTCGTCAGGGGGATGCCGCCACGCGGTAGCAGGCGGTGACCACGACCAGCACCATCGCCGGCGCCTGGCCGGAGCCGAGCGTCATCTCGACGAACCCGTCGCCGGCGCCGACCCGGGCGCCCCCGTCGGGGAACGTCGTCACCGGGGTCACCGCGTACCCGCGCGACGCCCAGCCGCGGGCGACCCGGTCGACCAGGGCCCGCTGCTGCTCGAGCGGCACGATGAGCTGGAACGAGCCCTCGGTGTAGTGGACGAACTCGTCGTCGTGGCCGTCCGGTCGCCGGCAGGGGATCGGCTGGCTGTCGCCGCCGGCGAAGCCCGCCCAGCCGGCCAGCTCGAGCACCTGCTCGGCGTGGCGCCGCACGATCCGTCGGGCCGTGGCGTCGTCCATGACCCTCATTCCGGCCACCCGGTGGCCGGTCGCTGCCCGTGCACGAGCGTCACCCGGTCGTACTGGCCCGTGATGATGTGGGCCTGGTTGAGCAGGCTGGCGCTGTCCGGCCGCCAGTATCCACTGTGGCCGGTGGTGTCGGTGACGAACCGGTTGGCTCCGTAGCCCGGATCGGCGGGTTCGCGTCCGTGGATCGGCTCCGGCACGAACCGGATCTCGTCGCTGGCCGACCGGCCGACCCACACGTGCCGGGGGTCCAGGTTCAGCTCGCGGGCGTGGTCGCTGTGCAGCCCCGGGCTGCCCACCACGACGATGTCGTCCACGCGCAACCCGCCGGCCCGGGCGCCCTCGGCGACCACCGTGCTGCCGTAGCTGTACCCGAGCGCGGTCACGTGCGCTCCCGTGGGTCCGTCGACGTGGGTGGCGCGCAGCCCGTCCACGAACCGGGCCAGCGCGGCTCCGCCGTCCCGGGACGGTCCCTCGCGCCAGCCGTCGAGCAGGCTGTCCGGTGGGTCGTAGCCCAGCCAGTACACCACGGAGACGTCCCCGTGGCCGACCGTCGTCTGGTCGGCGACCCGCCGCAGCGTCGCCGCCCGGGCCACCTCGCCGTGGATGTCGCGCAGGTCGGTGCCCACGCCCGGCACGAACACCGCGGTGTGCCGCGCGTGGTCGGGGTCGCCCAGGGCCACGGCCACCCGGCCGTCACCGGCGCCGTCGATGAGCAACAGGTACGCGTCCGGCGTCACCGCGAGCCGGTCGCGGACGGCGCGCAGCCCGGCCGGCGCCGGGGCGTGGGCGACGAGCTGGTCGAGGTAGGCCCGGTTGGCCCGGTCCCGGTGGGCGGCGGGGATGCCGTCGAGACCGCCGATCAGGTCGGGGTGGTCCCGCAGCGCCCACTCCTGCTGTTGCGCGGACAGCGAGCGCCACCAGGCGGCCACGTCGGCCGGTGACCGCTGCGCCTGCCGTCGGATCGTGGCCCGGTCCGGGGGCGACGGGTCATCCGCCGTCCGCGGCCCGGGCACCAGCGGGCCGCCCGGCGCCGGCGGCTCGGGCCACGCCGACCGGATCGCCGTCGCCGTGACCGCGTCGAGCCGGCGCGCCCGGGCCAGGATCTCGACCAGCTCGTCGCGGACGTCGTCGACGCCGCCCCGTCCCAAGCCCGCGCCGACCGGCCCGGCGCCCATCGACGCGCCGCCAACCGACCCGGCGCCAACCGGTCCGACGGCGGCCGGCCGGGCGGCGGTGACCGTACCGCTGACCAGATCGACGGTCAGGCCCCGGGCTCGGGCCGAGGCCAGCACGGCGTCGAGGTGGCGCTGCAGGGCGGCCAGGGCGTCGGCGTGGTGCCACAGGGCCTGGGCGACTGATCGGGCCGGCCGTACGGCCGCGTCCAGCGCACCGACCTGAACGCCCAGCCGGTCGGTCGCGACCGCCACGGTCCGGCCCTGCCCGGCCGCGGCCACCCGGTCCCGCCCGGTCACCAGGCGCTCGCCCGCCGCATCCAGGGTGGCGGCCAGCGCGGTCCAGGCGAGCGCGGCCGACCGGAACGCCTCCGGGTCGCCCGCGCGTACCTCGGCGAGCGTCAGCCGGCTCATCCGGTCGCCCCGATCCGGGCCTGGGCCGCCTGGTCCGCGGCGACGAAGACGTCCGCCACCCTCGCCAGGCGGGTGGCTGTCCGGTGCAGGTCGGCCGCGAGCCGGCCCAGGTGATCGCCCCAGGCCGCCGCCGCGGTCTCCAGCCAGGCGGCCGACTCCCACGTACGCTGGCCCGGCACGACGAGCCGCGACACCTGTCGACTCAGCAGTTCATCGATATCGAGCGCGGCCCCCCGCACCTCGGCGGCCGCGCGGCGCAGGTGCTCCGGATCCACCGCGAGAACCATCGTTACCCCCCGTGTGTTGCGCGAACCGGCGTACGGCCACCGAGGCGGCCGGGCCGGCACCCGCCAGGGTCGCGCACCGGCGGCCGCTTGTCCACCGCGAGCTGGCGCAGGCGGACCGGGAAGGCCGACGCGGGCGGGGTCACGAGGGCCGAACGCAGGCGGGGAACGGGCCTAGAGCCATGAAGAGCTGTTGGGGTCGGGGCGGTAGCCACCGAACGGTTCGCAGTAGGTGACAGCCGCTGACCAGTGACATCCGCACAGCGGGTGCCTGCTGCAGGGGAATTCACAACCCCACGTCAGGAGCCAACGCCGCCGCGGGTGTTACCCGCGGCGGCGTCGCCGGACCCGATCAGCCGAGGTCCGTCACCAGGGTGCAGGCGAACGGCACCGTGACCGTGACCTCGCCCTCGTCGTCAACGAGCCCGGCGAGGGTGACGGTGCCCGTGGGCAACTCGTCCCCGGTGACCTCGACGGTGCTGCGGAACCGCTCTCCCGGGAAGAACTCCCGCAGCATCACGTCCCCGGGTGAGTCTCCGGTCATCGTTGCGCTCCAGGCCCGCAGCACCCCATCGACGTGGTTGAGGAGGGTGACCGCGAGGTTGGTCTCGTCGCTGGTGTCCACGGTGTACGTGTCCCCCTGGGGGGCCAGCAACGCCCGGACGATGCCCCCGACACCACTGTCGGTGTCGAAGTAGGTGCTCACCGAGACGGCGCCCTCGGATGTTCGGTGGCAGCTCGGGGTCGCCACCCAGGCCGAGGCCGCTCCGGGGTAACCCGCACCGTCGACGTTCACCTCGTGGCGCGTGACGACCCCGATGTGTGCCGTGCAGGTGGGCTCGCCGGTCAGCGCGGCGTAGGCGAGCGAGTCGCCCCGAGCTAGCAGCATCCCCGGCACTGCCCCGAAGATGGCCGCGAAGCCGGCGAACTCCGCGTACTCGCCGCCGAGTGTCAACTCGTCGACCACGCGCCATTGGCCGGCGCGAAGGATGTCGCCGAGTTCGTCACACGGCAGCGCGCTCATCAGCTCGATGCCCCGGTCTGTCTCCCGTATCGGGACCACGTGCCCGGGCAGATAGATGCCGGGGAAGGCGGCCGTGACGGCGTCGTCCCCCGTGACGAGGCCACTGCCCGGGTCGCCCGCCGAGTCGGCCCCGTCGTCGGTGCAGCCGCTAAGGGCGAGTGCGGTGGCCACCACCAGCGCGAGGCCGCGCCAAGTGTGGCTGGAAAACCACCTGTGGCTAGAGATTGTCATAGGTGTACTCCACCTTCGGGCAGCGGGGATCCTCACGTACCTGGATGACCGGCCAGGACAGATCGTTGAACGGGAACGACTTGCCAGCTATCAATATCTCGATCTCGCCTGCCGGTCGGCCGACCTTCCAACCGTCGTAGAGCACGTACTTGTGCGCGAGGATGGGGCTCTCGCGCCGGCTCCGGGGAATGAGCGTGATCTCACCCTCAAGGAAGGGCCCACCGTTGCCCTGCGCGATGAGGAAGCGCTGGGGCTGCCCGTTGTCGGCGACCTCTACGGGAAGGATCTCTTTGTCCTCCGCGGCCTTGTCGGGGGCGTCAATGCCGAGCAGGGAATGCCAGCCCTCCCGGTAGAAGTCCTCGACGTCCATCTCGTAGCCGCCCGTGCCCGTGTACGGCCCCTCCACGCCCGCGCAGCTCACCAGGTCCACGTAGACCCGGGGGAGCTCCACGACGAGCAGGTTCACCGAACTCTCGCCCTTGGCGATGACGATGTCGGAGCCGTGATATGTCACGTTCACCGGTATGGACTGGGTGGGCAGCCCTGCCTTGGTCAACAGCTCGGCGATGAGCTCGTACGACTTGACGACGGCAAACCCCATCCCGTCGGACGTGCCCCCGGCGACACCACCGGCCTCCTTGGCCACGCCCCACAGGTCATCGAGCTTGAAGGGGAACTGCTCCTTGTCGAGGGCGGCGGTGACGATCACCCGCCCGGAGAGTTCCGCCCCCTCACCCGCCGGGCGCTCGACCGGCGGCATCAACTCCAGCGTGGTCTTTCCGTCGGGCCCGGTCGTCCCACCGTCGTGGAACTTGCTCGAGTCGGCGCTGACCGCGCTCAACAAGCGGCTGCCTTCCTGGATGCGGGTGGCCCGTGGTTGGCTGGTCTCCCAGCGGACGGTGAACCCCTGCAGCGGTCCGGCCTTCGGCATTTCGACGCCGGCGAGGGAGTAGCATTCCAGCTTGTACGCGGTCGCCTCGATGTCGAAGGTCGCGGTGGCGGTGACCGTCACATGCTCGTCCCGCGTGCCAGCCTGATGCTTGAAATGGGTCTCCGGCTTGTCGACGCTCAGCGAGAGGCGTGCGCCCAGCATGAGCAGGATCGAATTGACCGCTGTCGCGAGGATGCCCCTCGCGGCCGATGCCTTGTCGAAGCCCGCCTTGTCGGCCGGGTCCATCACTATGGACCGCAGCCTGTCCTGGAGCTCGCCCCGGAGGAAGTTCGCGTTGGCCGAGACGATCGGGTCGGACTGCTTGCGCAATTCACTGAGCAAGCTGCACAACCCGGCCGGTGCGGCGTACGCGACGCCGCCGAGCATCTTGTCGAGGAAGCTTGGGCCAGCAGGAGCCCCGAGCGCCGCCTGCGCCCCCTCCTTGACCTCGAAGAACCGACCGCCTGCGTGGGCGAGCAGCACCACCGTCTGCAGTGGATCGAGGTAGACGGCCTCCGGGTCCGCCGTGGCGTAGAGCAACTCCCCCCGGGCGGCCCCGAGTGCGCGTACCGCGGCGGCCGCCGACACGAAGATCGCGTGGTCGTCGGTTCCCTTTCCCCAGTCGGCCACCGCGCCGGCCAGCTCCGCGAACCCAAGCGGCTCGGTCGTGATGCCGAGCACCTGGAGGATCGTCGCGAACTGCTCAACGGAGTAGCGGTCGGCCGCACGAACCGCCTCGGTGAGTACGGGGATGAACTCGGCGTACACCGGTACCTCGTAGATCATCAGGTCGTCCGGCACAGCCGCGACCGGGCCGTCGCCGGTGACGATCGGAATGCCGGAGCGCCGGAGTATCTCGGCGACCGCGGCCTGTGCCGTCTCCGCCGAACCGTTATGAATTTGAGACACCAGATGTTCCATTGCGGCGGTCGGTTCGGCCGGCAGGCCTGCCGCCAGCTCGGTCATGACCGTACGCAGCCGCTCTGCGCTCAGCGGTTCCCCGTCATCCGCCGCATCGTCGTCGGTGCAAGCGGCGACGGAACCGATCGCCATGACCACTGCGAGCAGCATTGCCACTGGCCGCGTCGTCCGGCCGTGCGCGCCCGGTGGACCGGCGGTTCTACGCCTGCCCAGACTCATGACAGCGCTCCCCTCAATCGTCGTCCGGAGGCTTGTCCCGGCGATCCTAGGAAGCACCGTCAATGCCGTTGATCACGCTCGCGACGGCCAGGGTCGTGCACCGGCGGTCGCGTGTCGACCGCGAGCCGACGCCGGCGAGGTGGGGGGCGACCGCGGGCGGGCCAGGCGGGCCAACCGCGGACGGGTCAGGCGGGCCTAGAGCGTGCGGGTCATGAAGACGCTGTTGGGGTCGGGGCGGTAGTCACCGAACGGTTCGCAGTAGGTGAACCCAAACCGCTCGTAGAGCTTCCGGGCCGGCTCGTAGAACGGTCCCGACCCGGTCTCCAGGCTCAGGCGCGTGTACCCCATCGATCGTGCCTGCTCGATGATGTGGGTCAGCACCGCCGACGCGACACCGCTGCGGCGCCGGTGCGCGACCGTGCGCATGGACTTGACCTCGGCGTGCGTGTCGGTCAGCCGCTTGAGCGCCCCGCAGCCGACGAGCTCGTCGCCGTCCCACACGGACCACACGGTGACACCAGGAGCCCGCAGGCCGTCCAGGTCGAGCGCGTGGCGGCTGCGCGGGTCCGGCGTCGCCTCGGCCATGTCGGCCAGGTGCTCGGCCAGCAGCTTCGCAATCTCGGGCCCGGTCAGGTCATCCACCTCGATGCGCATTCCCGGAGCCTACGGCCGGCCGGTTTCCGACGTGTTTCGGCGCCGACGACGGGCCGGGCCGCCCCTATAGAGCCGCGTCAGCCCCCGTCAGGCCGAGCAGGCGTTCCACCAGCGCCGGGAAGCTCCAGCCGACCGCGGCCGCGGCCCGTGGGAGCAGGCTGTTCGGGGTGAGCCCCGGCAGGGCGTTCACCTCCAGGCATCGGGGGACACCGGCGTCGTCCAGCATCAGGTCCACCCGTGCGTAGGAGTGTTCGTCGAAGCCGAGGCTCCGGGCCGCGGCGAGCGCGGTGGTGCACAGGCGTTCGGTCAGCTCCGGGGAGACCGGCGCCGGGCACAACTCGAGGCTCGCCTTCGGCTGGTACTTGGCCGCGTACCCGAACCAGCCCTCCTTCGGCTGGATCATCACCGGCGGCAGGCACTCGTCGGCGACCACCGCGACCGTGAACTCGCTGCCGTCCAGCCGCGTCTCGGCCAGCGCGGACGCGCCGATCTCCGCCAGGGCCTGCCGGAACTCGGCCGTGCTCCGGACGCGATTGACGCCGATGGTTGAGCCGCCGGTGATCGGCTTGACGACGGCGTCCCCACCCAGCTCGTCCAGCAGCTTGGCCAGCTCGTCGTCGGTCATGGCCGGCGAGGCGACCCGTCCCGCCGGCACGGGAATGCCCGCCCGTTCGAACTGGTGCCGGGCCCGTAGCTTGTTCCAGGCATTCATGACCGTCAGGGAGTCGGCCCCGGTGGAGCGGATCTGCTGCAGCTCGAGGCAGGCCCGCAGGTGACCCGACTCGCCGATCCCGCCGTGCAGCGCGAGGAACACGAGGTCGGCGGCGCGCAGCTGCTGCCAGAACTCGGGCGTGGTGAGGTTGGCCCGGACGCGCTCGGTCAACCGGATGGTCTCGTCCTGGTCGGGCGGCTCCGGGGGCACGTCGGACCGGAACTGGGCCGGCTCGGGCCATCGGGCTGGATCGACCTCTTCGACCTCGTGTCCGAGCGTCCGCAGCGCGGACGCCACCGCCGCCGCGGACGTCGACGACACGTCGCGCTCGTCGCTTTCACCGCCACCGAGAACAATGATCTTCACGCCCACGCACCCGACGTCGAAGCCTGCCGTTCCGAGGGGAGTCTAGCGGCGGACGGGCCGGCGTGGGCCCAGGCGCGCGTAGTAACGGATCTGGATGCGGAAACCCTTTCGTCGCAACGGATTCGGACGGTCACATTCAGTGACTGGGGTACTTCGCGAGGATCTCGCGCAGGCGGGCGACGAAGCGCAGCGACTCGTCGTGCTCGCGCTGCCAGACGTTGCGCCCGAAGATGAACCCGGTGGCTCCGGCCTCCATTGCCTCACGGGCCCGGTCGAGCACCTCCTCGTCGGCGGCCTTCTCACCGCCGGAGAGGAGCACCAGCGCCCGACCGGCCGACCGGACGACCGCGGCCACCGCGTCCTGAGTGGACACCTCGCGGTCGTAGGGCGCCGGGACGCCGGAGCGGCGGTCCGAGCGGGGGAAGTTCACCTTCACCACGTCGGCCCCGAGCTCGGCCGCCGCCCGGGTGGCGTACTCGATCTGGTAGAAGGAGTCCTTGCCTCCCTTGGCGTCGACGGCCGAGCCGCGCGGGTAGGCCCAGATGATCAGCGGCAGGCCCAGCCGGTGCGCGTCCTGGCGGATCGTACGCAGCTGGGCGAAGTCGGCCGGCGCGGCCGGGGAGCCGACGTAGAGCGTGTAGCCCACGGCGTCGGCGCCCAGGCGTACGGCGTCCTCGACGCTGGCGTGCAGCGGCGAGAGCGCCTCGTCGTCCGGCGGGATGTCGGTCTTGCCGTTGAGCTTGAGGATCAGCGGTACCTCACCCGCGTAGTCCCAGAAGAACTTCTCGGCCACCCCGATCTGCACCGCGATGCCGTTGAACCCGCCCTCGATCGCGAGCCGGATGATGTAGCGCGGGTCGGCCGCCGCCGGGTTGGGCGCGAAGTCCCGCGGGCCGTGCTCGAGGCCCTGGTCGTAGGGCAGGAACAGGGCGGTGCCGTTGCCCAGGCCGTGCCGGAACAGCATGCGGTACAGCCGGGCCTTCTTGCCGGGCCCGAGCCCGGCCTCGGCGAGCGTGGGACGCATGGCCTCATCGTCGCGGCCGCCGCGCCGCCGGCGGGCGGGTTTGGGCCAAGCCGGTCGCCCGGTCCACCTCCGTGGGACCGCCGGCGGCCCACGGCCCGAGCCCAGCCGTGGCCGCGACGCACCCGGGGCGCGGCCGCGATGAGGACGGCCGCGATGACGTTTTCCCGGGTCCGGTCCTGTCCGACGCTGTCTGGCGTTGTCCAACATCGGCCCCCTGGCGGCGGCCCGGGCGTCATGCTGCTTGGTGCGCCCTGCGGTCGAAGGTTTGGGACGGACCGTCGACCGCGACCAGGGGAGGGAAGGTGGCCCCGGTGAACCCGGCTCCGGGGCCACCGTCGGCCCAGCGCTCCGGTGAGCCGACGCCGCGCCTCAGCGGAACAGCTCGCCGAGGCTGGGCAGCGCCACCCGGGGGGCGGCCGGCGCAGCGACCGGAGCCGGGGCGGGACGGCGGTGCTCGTGGATGTCGAGGGTGGCCATCGCCGGCTCGTCCAGAAACCGGCTGGCCGGGGCGTAGCTGTGCCGGTCGTCCATCCCCCGGCGGTGATGGGGCATGCGCAGGGGCGTGTAGATGACCAGGTCGTTGCGGGCCCGGGTCACGGCCACGTAGAAGAGCCGCCGCTCCTCGGCGAGACCGGCGGCCGAGCCGAGCGCCATGTCGGACGGGAAGGCGCCGTCGACCGCGTGGATCACGTGCACGGTGTCCCACTCCAGGCCCTTGGCCGAGTGCACGGTGGAGAGCGTGAGCCAGTCCTCGTCGCGGCTCGGCGCGCCGGCCACGTCGCTGGTCGACGCGGGTGGGTCGAGCGTGAGGGTGGCGACGTACTCGGCCAGCGAGGGCGAGCCGGCGGCGGCGCCCACGAGCCGGTCGAGGTCCTCCAGCCGGACCGGGTGGTCGGGGTAGCGCGCGACCAGCAGCGGCCGGAGCAGGTCGAGCACCCCCTCGGCGCGCTCGGCCACCCCGGTGCGACCCCGGGCCGCGGCGAGGCCGGCGAGGGTGGCGGCCAGGGCCGTCCGGCTGCCGGCCGGAGCCACCGCGACCGCCTCCGCGTGCCGCTGCTCGACGCCCTCCTCGGTGACGCGCAGCGCATCGAGGAGGGCGCGGGCCCGGCTGGGGCCGATGCCGTCGTGCAGCCGCAGCAGGCGGAACCAGGCCAGCTCGTCGCGCGGGTTGTCCAGCAGCCGCACGCCGGCGACGAAGTCCTTGACGTGCGCCGCCTCCAGGAACTTCAGCCCGCCGTACTTGACGAACGGGACGCCGCGGCTGGTGAGCTCGACCTCGAGCAGGTCGCTGTGGTGCGCCGCCCGCATGAGCACGGCCTGTGTCCGCAGTGGACGGCCCTGGTCCAGCGCGTCGAGGACGGCGTCGGTGACCAGCCGGGCCTCGGTGGCGGCGTCGGGGCAGCGCACGAGGCGCGGGCGGGGGCCGCCCTCGCGGGTCGACCGCAGCCGCAGCCGTGGCCCGCCGCCGTCGGGGCGCACGGCGTTGGCGAGGTCGAGGATCCGCTGGCGGGACCGGAAGTTCTGCTCCAGGCAGATCGTGCGGGCCGTCGGCAGCTCCTCGCGCAGGGCGATCAGGTGGCGACTGTCCGCGCCGCGGAACCCGTAGATGGCCTGGGCGTCGTCGCCCACCACGGTCAGCCCGGTGCCGTCCGGGCACAGCAGCCGGACGATGTCGACCTGGATCT